>Ga0180217_1000097_pt1 | contig 193293 bp, 185 predicted proteins | sample eDN3rd37CBELigOP_FD_128521 | JGI IMG/M metagenome (GOLD analysis project Ga0180217, IMG submission 128521) | Enriched Organic Plus compost microbial communities from Emeryville, California, USA - eDNA 3rd pass 37_C BE-Lig OP (version 2) (version 2) ... | reverse complement strand
GCAGAACGCGGCGCTGGTGGAGGAGGCGGCGGCTGCGGCCGGTTCGCTGCAGGAGCAGGCGCAGCGGCTGGCCGAGGCGGTGTCGGTGTTCAAGATCAACGCGGGCGAGGTCATCGAGGTGCCCGCCCAGCAGCTCGGCGGCTATGCCGCGCCGACCTTGACGCACGCCTGATCCAGGCGAAAAACCCGCTTGGCAGAAGGCGGGGCCGGCCGCGCGACGCGTCCGGCCCCGCGTCCATCCGGCGCCGCGATGCGAGGGGATCGCGCATTTAAGTTCCCGGAAATACGGACGTTAACTGTCATAACGTCCGATAAACGCGTGTGTACACAATCTGGCCGCGCCGCAGCACGATTCGCCGCCGTGGATCGGACGGCGAGGCGGGCGTGTGCCCGCCCGTTCGACCACGATATGTTGCAAGCGGAGATGTACAGTGCGGGTCAATCTTCCAGTCACGAACGTTGAAACCAAGCTGCGCGACGATCAGTACCTGATTTCGCGCACCGATACCAAGGGCCGCATCGTCTACGCCAACCCGGCGTTCGTGGAGGTCAGCGGCTTTTCGAGCGAAGAGCTGATCGGCAAGGCCCACAATATCGTGCGCCATCCGGACATGCCGCCGGCTGCCTACGAAGACCTGTGGCGCACGCTGCAGGCGGGCGAGTCCTGGCTGGGGTTGGTCAAGAACCGCCGCAAGGACGGCGGCTATTACTGGGTGCTGGCCAACGCCACGCCCATCGTCGAGAACGGGGAAGTCGTGGCCTATTCCTCGGTGCGCATCAAGCCCACGGACGAGCAGATCGAGATGGCCGAGGCCCTGTACGCCCGCATGCGCGAGGGCCGTGCGCGGGGCGTGCGCATCCTGCGCGGACGCCCGGTGCGCGCGGGGTGGCGGCGCATCTTCGATGCGCTGGCCTTTCCGTTCGGGCGCGGCGTGCGCAACCGCATGCTGCGCCATTCGGTGCTGACCGCGGCTGTCCTGGTCGCGGCCGGCGCCTATGGCCTGCGGGCGAACTGGAGCCAGCTCGACACTGCCGGCGCAGTCCTGGGCTGCGGGTTGCTGGCGCTGGCGACGGCGGGCATTTTCGTCATGGGCTGGCGGCTTTCGCGGTTCATGCTGGACCCGCTCAAGGACGCCGCGGACATGGCGCGCCAGGTGGCCGCCGGCAACCTCACCACCGAGATCGTGGCGGAGTCGGACGACGAAGTGGGCGGCCTGAAGTTCTCGCTGGAAGTCATGCGCAAGAGCCTCATCGGCATCGCCCGCGACGTCGCCGTCGGCATCGAAGGCACTACGCGGGCCGCGGCGCAGATCGCGCGAGGCAACCAGGAACTGTCGGGCCGCACGGAAAACCAGGCGGCATCGTTGCAGCAGACCGCCGCCAGCATGGAGCAGCTCACGTCCACGGTGCGGCAGAACGCCGACAGCGCCCGCCAGGCCAACGAACTGGCCGACAGCAGCATGGCGGTGGCCCGGCGTGGCGGCGAAGCCGTGGGCCGGGTGGTGCAGACGATGCACGGCATTTCGGACAGCTCGCGCCGCATTGCCGATATCGTCAGCATCATTGAGGGCATTGCGTTCCAGACCAACATCCTCGCGCTCAATGCCGCCGTGGAGGCTGCGCGGGCCGGCGAATCCGGCAAGGGGTTCGCGGTGGTGGCCGGGGAGGTGCGCAGCCTGGCGCAGAAGAGCGCCCAGGCCGCCAAGGAGATCAAGGACCTGATCGAGGATTCGGTGGGACGGGTCGCCGAGGGTTCGTCGCAGGCCGAGCAGGCGGGCGCCACGGTGGAGGACATCGTGGCCGCTGTGCGGCGCGTGCGGGACATCATCGGCGAGATCGCGCGCGCGTCGCAGGAGCAGGCGGCGGGCATCGACCAGGTGGACGGCGCCGTGACCGAGCTGGACGCCATGACGGAACAGAATACGGTCCTGGTCGAGGAGCTGGGCGGCGCCGTGCAGCAACTGGGCGCGCAGTCGATGGCGCTGCGCGAAACCATGCGCGTTTTCCGGATCGGCGCGAACGCCTGAGCGCCGCCCGGGCGTCCGCATGGCTGCGCTTGCCGGGCGGCGGGCGCTTTCCCTACTTGCCGGCCAGACCGTCCAGCACGCGGCTCATCTCGGTGAGCCCGGACTCGAACAGGGATTCCAGGAACGGCGCCGAGTGCGGCAGCACGACAGTCAGAATGACGACGCCCGTGATGAGGGTGACGGGGAAGCCCACCGAGAACACGGAAAGCTGCTGGGCGCTGCGGTTGAGAATACCCATGGCCAGGTTGATGGTGAGCAGCGCGCATATCAGCGGAAGCGCCAGCAGCAGGCCGGAAACGAAGACCGTGCGTCCCCATTCGACGATGATGCCCCAGCCGTTCTGGTGCAGCTGGATGGCGTCCACCGGCACGGTGTCGAAAGAGCGCACCAGCGCCGCCAGCACCAGCAGGTGGCCGTCCAGCGCAAGGAAGGTCAGCATGGCCAGGATGTTGAACAGGCGCGACAGCACCGCCGTGTTGGCGCCGGTGCTGGGGTCGAAGAAGGAGGCGAAGGACAGCCCCATCTGCAGGCCGACGAATTCGCCCGCGGTCTGCACCGCCGCGAACACCATGCGCATCGTGAAGCCCATGGCGATGCCGATCAGCACCTGCTGCATGACCATCCACAGTCCGGCATAGGAGCCCGGCGCGATGGGCGGCATGGGGGGCAGGGCCGGGCTGACGGCCGCGGCCAGGGCGAACGACAGGCCGATCTTGACCTTGAGGGGAATGGACGACTCGGAAAAGAGCGGGGCCGTGCCGACCAGCGCCAGGATGCGGACGAACGGCCACAGGAACTGGCCGATCCAGCCGTTGAGCTGTTCGATCGTGAAGGCGAACATCGGAAGCGGCGTCAGGACACCAGCCCGGGGATCTGGCCGATGAGCTGGCGGATGTAGTCGACCATCAGACCGATGAGCCAGGGGCCGAGCAGCACCAGCACGCCGCACATGGCAAGCAGCTTGGGAATGAAAGACAGCGTCATTTCATTGATCTGCGTGGCGGCCTGGAAAATACTGATGACCAGCCCGACGACGAGCGTGACCAGGAGCAGCGGACCGGCCAGGGCCAACACGATTTTCATCGCCTGGTAGGCCATGGTCATGACGGTTTCGGCGGTCATGGCGATTCCCCCTGTGCGCGGTTCATTGGTAGAAGCTCTGCGCGAGCGATCCCATGAGCAGGTGCCAGCCGTCTGCAAGCACGAACAGCATCAGCTTGAACGGCAAGGCGACGGTCACGGGCGGCACCATCATCATGCCCAGGGCCATCAGCACGCTGGCGACCACCAGGTCAATGATGAGAAACGGAATGAAGATCGTGAAACCGATCTGGAACGCGGTTTTCAGTTCGCTGGTGATGAAGGCCGGCACCAGGATCTTCAGGGGCACCTGCGTGGGGTCTTCCATGGCCGGCATCTGCGCCAGGTTGGCAAAGAGCGACAGGTCGTTCTCGCGGGTCTGGTGCAGCATGAAGGTGCGCAGCGGCGCGGTGGCCCGCTCGACCGCGGTCTCGAACGGAATGGAGCCTTCGGACAGCGGCTTGTAGGCGTCGGCGTAGATTTTGTCGAACACCGGCGACATGGTGTAGAAGGTGAGAAAGAGCGCCAGCCCGATCAGCACGTGGTTGGGCGGCGACATGGCGGTGCCCATCGCCGTGCGCAGCAGCCCGAGCACGATGATGATGCGCGTGAAGCCCGTCATCATCAGGAGCGCGGCGGGCAGGAAAGACAGCGACGTCATCAGCAGCAGGGTCTGCATGCTGAGCGAATAGGTCTCCGAGCCGTTAGGGCCGGGCGTGGCGGTCAGGGCGGGCAGGGTGGCCTGGGCCACCACGCCGGCGGGGAAGACGGCCAGGCCGAGCAGGGCGGCGGCCGCCAGCGTGGGCAGCGCGGCCCGGCGGGCGCGGGCGGGCATGGTGCGGGAAAACAGGCTCATGGAACGGTCGGCGGGCGGGACGCTAGCGGCGCTTGAGCGCCTGGCCCAGCCGGGCCGCGAAGGCCGCGGCCGGCGCGGGCGCTTCCTCGGGCGACTGGCCGGCGGGCAGGGTATGCAGGGTGGTGAGCTGATTCGGGCCGACGCCCACCACCAGCCAGGTATTTTCCACTTCCACCACGACGATGCTCTGGCGCGCGCCCAGCGGCAGGCTGGCGACGTGGCGCAGCAGCCTGCCGCCGCCGCGCTGGGCCAGGCCGGCGCGGCGGGCGAGCCAGGCGGCGGCCAGAATGGCCGCGATCACCAGGGCGAGCCCGAAAATGACGCGCAGCAGGGCGGTGTCGTTCATGGCGGGGCGGCGCTTCAGCGGCGGCTGTTCAGGCGGTTGATGCGCTCGGACGGCGTGATGATGTCGGTCAGGCGGATGCCGTACCGGTCTTCGACCACGACCACCTCGCCCTGGGCGATCAGGTAGCCGTTGACGAAGATGTCCATCGGTTCGCCGGCCAGGCCGTCGAGTTCGACCACCGAGCCCTGGCCGAGCTGCAGCAGGTTCTTGATGGTGAGGCGGGTGCGGCCGAGTTCCACCGTGAGCTGGACGGGCACGTCCATGATGAGGTCGATGTCGGTGCCGCTTCCGGTGCCGCCGCCGGCCAGCGGTTTGAACACCGATTGCGCCGCCGGGGCGGCGGCGGGCGGGGATGCCGGCTGTGCGGGCGCGGCGGCGGGCGCGGCGGATGCGGCAGCCGGCGCCGCGGCCGCGGTCTGCTCGGCCATGGCGGCCGCCCAGTCGTCCTGCGGTTTCAGGCCGTCGGCCTGGGTCGGCGGGGCGGCACGGGATTGTTCGGCGAGGGCGTCGGCCCAGTCGTCGGCCGGCGACGAGCCGGCGCCGGGCTCGTTCTTGTCAGTCATGGTCGGGGGCCTCGTTGGAGTCGGTATCGTGAGTGAGCATATTCTGTACGCGCAGCGCGTACTGGCCATTGAAAACGCCGTAGCCGCATTCCATCAGCGGCACGCCGTCCACATGGGCAATGACGGTCTGGGGCACGTCCACGGGCAGGATGTCGCCGACTTTCAGCTTCATCAGTTCGCGGATGGTCGAGGGAATGGTGGCGAACTCGGCAATCAGGTCCACGTCGGCGCTGCGCACCTGGCGCGAAAGCTGCTGCGCCCAGCGCTGGTCCACTTCTTCGAGCGTGGTTTCCTGCAAGGGGCGCGTGAGCAGGTCGCGCACCGGCTCGATCATGGAATAGGGCAGGCAGATGTTCAGGTCGCCGCCCGTGGCGCCGAATTCGATGTGGAACGAACTCACCACCACCACCTCGTTGCTGCCGGTGATGCTGGCGAACTTGGTGTGCATTTCGGAGCGCACGTACTCGAACTCGATCGGGTAGACCGGGTCCCAGGACTTGCCGTAGCTCTCCAGCGTCAGGTTGAGCAGGCGCCGGATGATGCGCTGCTCGGTGGTGGTGAAGTCGCGGCCTTCGACCCGCGTGTGGTAGCGGCCGTCGCCGCCGAACAGGCTGTCGATGACCAGGAACACCAGGTTGGGGTCGTACGTGAAGAGCGCCGTGCCGCGCAGCGGCTTCATCTGCACCATGTTCAGGTTGCTGGGCACGGGCAGGTTGCGCTCGAAATCCGAGTACTTCAGGATCTTGATGGCGCCCACCGTGATGTCGGCGCTGCGGCGCATGAAGTTCAGCAGCACGTGCCGCATCTGGCGCGCGAAGCGCTCGTTGATGAGCTCGAGCGTCTGCATGCGCCGGCGCACGACGCGGTCGGGAGAGCTCAGGTCATAGGCGCGCGCGCCGTCGTTGACGTTGGCCGCCTCTTTTTTGCTGTCGCTCTCGCCGGTGACGCCGGCCAGCAGCGCATCGACCTCATCCTGCGAAAGAAACGCCTCGTAGGCCATGCTTATTGCACCACGAACGCCGTGAACAGCACGTCGGTGACGTACTGGCCGTCAGGCAGCGGCGAGAAAGGACGGTTGACGGCCTGCTTGACGGCATTGGCCAGGTCGATCTTGCCCTGTTGCGTCTGGACGGCCGAGGGCGACTGCGAGGACAGCACCATCAGGATGCGGCTGCGCACTTCGGGCATGTATTTCTCGATGCGCGTGCGGCTCTGCTCGTCGCTCACTCGCAGCGTCAGGCCCACGTGCACGATGCGTTCCATGTCGGCGTTCTGCAGCGTCACGGTGAAGGGATCGATGGGCACGAAGATCGGAGCGGGCACGGCCTGCGGCGTGGCCGGCGGCGCGACGAAGTTGGTGGGCGCGGCCTGCGGGCCCGCCACCGGGTGGCCGTCGGGACCGACCTGGCCCTGGCCGACCGCGAGCTGCACGTTGGCGCCGCCCTGGGGCTGGGGCTGCATGCGCTGGGTCAGGAACCAGGTCACGCCGGCGCTGGCGGCCGCCACGAGCAGCAGCACGATGAGCGCGAGCAGCAGACGGAGGATGCGGCCCGAGCCGCCGGATTTGGAGTCGCCGCGCGCCGGCATGTTGGGTGCTTTTGTGGTCGCCATCTTGGTGTCGATGCGTATTTGCCGTCAGGTAAACGGATACTGGGTTGATGAAAGCATTCTGCCCGAATTCCCCGCCCCGATTGGGAGGGAAAAACAGGGCGAAAGCGGGGTATCTCAAGCTATTGCTGCGATGCCCGCGCGCCCTGTCCGCGCGCGGGCCGGCGCGTCAGGCGAAGGTGTCGACCAGCGCGTTGCGCGCGCGCGGGCTGGCCGCCGCCTGCACGGGCTCGGCGGCCGCATCGGCGCCGGCCGTCGCCGCGCCGCCGCTGCCCTGCTGGCGGGCGGCCGCGCCCGAGCCGCCTTCCTGGCCGGCGAACTGCTGCTGCGGCATGGCGTGCTCGCCCACGCTGGTCTGTCCCAGCGAAATGCCGGCCTGCGCAAGCGCCTGCTGCAGTTGCGGGATGGCCGCTTCCACGGCGTGGCGCACGGAGGCGTGCGCCGAAACGAAGCTGGCGGAAGCCACGCCGTCGGCCAGGTTCAGGCTGACGCGCAGCGGGCCCAGGTCGGGCGGATCGAGGCGCAGTTCGGCGGTGTGCACGCCGTCGCGGGCCTGGCTGCCCAGCGCCACGACCTGTTGTCCGAGCTCGGTTCCCCAGTGCGAGGCGCCGACCGGGGCGGCCACGGCCAGCGCGATGGGCGCGGGGCCGGCCTGCGGCGCGCCGGGCTGCTGCGCGGCGGCGGCCAGGGCCTGCGCCAGCGCATCCTGGCCCTGAGGCTGGGCGGCGGCGTGCTGCGGCAATTGGAAAGCGGAGACGGACGGCGCGGCGTCGTCGCGGCCGGCGGCGGCATGCGCCGGCAGGAGCGCGGCGTCGCCATGAGCCGGCAACGCGGCGGGCGACGGCGAGGCAAGCGCGGCAGGGGCGGGCGCGGCTTCGCCCTGCGCCGCGGTACGGCCCGGCCGGGCGGCCTCGGTCAGCACGGGCTGGCGCGCTTCGGCCTCGCGGCCGGCCTGCGCGGCGGCGGCCTCGGCCTGCTGCGCGGTGAGCGGTGCGGGCGGCAGGATCGTCAGCTCGGCGTCCGCGGACTTCAGCGTGGCGGCCAGCGCGGTGGCGCCGGTGTGGACCGCCGTGGCGGCGGCCTGCGCGGCGCCGCGGGCGCGCTGGACCTGGGCCGCGGCTTCGGCCGCGATTTCCAGCGCCTGCTCCGGCAGGGTGACCGGGGTAACCGGGAGCTGCGTGGCGGCTACGGCGAGCGCGCCGGCGTCGGCTTGCGCGGCGGCCCGCGCCGCGTCGTCGATGGCCGCCGCAGCGGCGCCTTCCGCTATCGCGGCGAGATCGGTCGAGGGCGCCTTGGGCGTGCCGCCCGCGAGCGGGGCCGCGGGCTGCTGCTGGGCCAGAATGCTCGAAAAGGCGTTCTTGGCGTCGGCGGCGCCGGCACGCGCGGCGAGCGCGTCGGCAGCGCTGGCGGGCGCGGTGGCGGCGAGGGCGGGCAGGGGAGCGGTCATGTGGGCCTTCCTGTTACGTATTGCTCAGTGCAGGCCGGCCTGGCGCTGGACCAGGCGGGCGGAATATTCGTCGTTGAGCCGCTGCTCGCGGCGGGATTCGACCAGCGCCTGGGCGCGCGCTTCGCGCTGCGCCAGGGCATCGTAGGAATTGAGCTTGCGCTTCTCCTGCTGCCAGTAGAGACGGCCCTTGGCCAGGTTTTCGTCGGCCTGGCGCAGCACGTCCTGCTGCTGGCCGATGGCGTCGTCCAGGGTGCCGATGAAGCGCTGGTAATTGTGGCAGTCGCTGGCCGACATGCCGCGCGTCATCGCCTGCTGCAGCCGCTCGAGATAGTCCTGGCGGTAGTCGCGCAGCATGGCGAGCTGGCGTTCGGCGTTGCTGCGCTCGGCGGTGAGCCGGCCCAGCAGGCGGGCGGCCTCGTCGGTGCTTTCCTTGGCGAGGCCGATGAGCGTGTCCAAGGGTAGTTGGCTAGGCATAGGTGTCCCTCAGTTCGAAGCTGGCGCGCAGTTGCGCGATGGCGCTGGCGTAGTCCACGTTTTCGCCGATGTCCTGCTGCAGGAAAGCCTCCAGGCGCGGGTAGCGCGCGATGGCGTCGTCGAGCTGCGGATCGTTGCCGGCGGTATAGGCGCCCACGGCGATGAGGTCGCGGTTGCGCTGGTAGCGCGACAGCGTCTGCTTGAAGCGGCGCACCACGGCGAACTGCTCCTGCGGGATGAGCGAGGTCATGGCGCGCGAGATGGACGCCTCGATGTCGATGGCCGGATAGTGGCCCGCTTCGGCCAGGTGCCGCGACAGCACCACGTGTCCGTCCAGGATGGCGCGGGCCGAATCGGCGATGGGATCCTGCTGGTCGTCGCCTTCGGCCAGCACGGTGTAGAAGGCCGTGATGGAGCCCGCCTTGCCCGAGGGGCCCGGCGCACCCATGCCGGCGCGCTCGACCAGCGAGGGCAGTTTGGCGAACACCGACGGCGGGTAGCCCTTGGTGGCGGGCGGCTCGCCGATGGCCAGCGCGATTTCGCGCTGCGCCATGGCGTAGCGGGTGAGCGAGTCCATGATGAGCAGCACGTCCAGGCCCTGGTCGCGGAAGTGCTCGGCGAGCCGGGTGGCGTAGGCGGCGCCTTGCAGCCGCAGCAGCGCGGAAACGTCGGCGGGCGCGGCGACCACGACGGAGCGGGCCAGGCCCTCGGGGCCCAGGTTGTGCTCGATGAATTCCTTGACCTCGCGGCCGCGCTCGCCGATGAGTCCGACCACGATGACGTCGGCGCGCGTGTAGCGCGCCATCATGCCCAGCAGCACGCTCTTGCCCACGCCGGAGCCGGCGAACAGGCCCATGCGCTGGCCCCGTCCCACCGTGAGCAGGCCATTGATCGCCCGCACGCCGGTGTCCAGCACCGTGTCGATGGGCGCGCGCGAGAGCGGATTGATGGGCTGGGCGGCCAGCGGCGCCAGCTCGGCGCCGGCGAGGGGGCCCAACCCGTCCAGCGGGCGGCCCGCGCCGTCCAGCACGCGGCCCAGCAGGGCGTTGCCCACGGGCAGGTGGCGGCCCAGCTGGGGCTTGGCGTTGCCGTTGAGTTCGGCCTTGCGGGGCAGGGGAATCTGGCGCTGCACGGGGGGCTCGCCCGGCACCACGCGGGCGCCCGGCGGCAGGCCGGAGATGTCCGCCTGGGGCATGAGATACAGCGTATGGCCGTCGAAACCCACGACCTCGGCATCGGCCCAGTGATCGTGGCCGCGCGCGATTTCGATGCGCGCGGCGGCGCCCACGGGCAGGCGCAGGCCGGTCGCGTGCAGGACCAGGCCGGTGGCGCGCGTGATGCGCCCGCTTACCAGCCAGGGGTCGGTAGACGCCGCGCGGATCGAGGCGATCTGCAGCTGGGTCTGCCAGCGGTCGAGCACGGGCACGGTCTGCTGCGCCGTCATGCGGGGTCCTCCCAGGCGACGTTGCGGCCCAGCGAGGCGGCGACGCGGCGCCAGCGCGTCTGCAGCGTGGCGTCGATGTCGCCGAACGGGGTCTCGGCCCGGCAGCCGCCGCGTGCGATGGACTCGTCGGGCAGCACGCGCCAGTGGCCTTCCTTGAGCTCGTCGGCCAGGTGCAGCCGGATCAGCTCGATGTCGGCGGGGTTGGCCCACAGCCGCATCTGTCCGTTGGCGCTGGGGTTGATGTGCAGTACTTCGCGCACGGCGCTCACCAGCGTCTCGGGCTGTTCGGCCAGCGTGGCGCGCAGCACCTGCTGCGCGATGTCCAGGGCCAGCGTGAGCAGGCCCTGTCCCATTTTTTCTTCGAGCGCGGCCAGCGAGGCCGCGCAGTTTTCCATCAGGTCGTGCAACTGGCGGGCTTCGGCCGCGCCCTGTTCGCGGGCCTGCGCCAGGCCTTCGGCGTAGCCGGCCTCGCGGCCGGCGGCCAGCCCGGCCTCGTAGCCTTCCCGGCGGCCCGCCTCCACGCCGGCGGCGTGGCCCTGGGCGTGGCCTTCCTCGCGGCCCTCGGCAACCGCCTGCGCGCGCAACTGGGCGAGCACGATATCCGGGTCCGGACCCGGATCGGGTTCGGGCTCGGGTTCCGGCTGGACCTGCGGCTCGTCGAACGACAGCATCTGCCAGCGGCGCCAGGCGGCGCCGCGCGACAGCGTGACCGGCCCGTTGTCCGGCTCAGACATACGCATCGTCTCCCTGGTTGCCCAGGACGATCTGGCCGCTCTCGGCCAGGCGGCGGGCGATCTGCAGGATCTTCTTCTGCTCGGCCTCGACCTTGGACATGCGGATGGGGCCTTGCGCCTCCAGGTCTTCTCGCAGCATTTCGGCGGCGCGGCTGGACATGTTGCGCAGGAACTTGGCGCGCAGCTCTTCCGGGGCGCCCTTGAGCGCGACCATGAGCGTGTCGTTGTCGATTTCCTTGAGGATGAGCTGGATGCCGCGGTCTTCGACGTCGATGAGGTTGTCGAACACGAACATCTCGTCGATGATCTTCTGCGCCAGGTCGGCGTCGCGCTCGCGCAGGCTGGCGACGACGGTTTCTTCCTGGGCCGAATTCATCATGTTGAGGATCTCGGCCGCCGTGCGCACGCCGCCCATCTTCGAGCGCTTGGCGCCCTGGCCGGCCAGCACCGAATTGAGCACTTCGGTGAGCTCGGACAGCGCGGCCGGCTGCACGCCGCCGAAGGTGGCGATGCGCAGCATGACGTCGTTGCGCAGGCGTTCGGTGAGCAGGGCCAGCACGCCCGCGGCGCGGTCGCGCTCCAGGTGCACCAGGATGGTGGCGATGATCTGCGGGTGCTCGTCGCCGATCAGCTCGGCCACGGTATTGGGGTCGAGCCAGTTCAGGGCGTCGATGCCGCTGCCGCCTTCGCCGGCTTCCAGGATGTCTTCGATCAGGCCGGCCGCGCGATCGCTGCCCAGGGCCTTGGTGAGCACGGTGCGGATATAGTCGTCCGAGCCCAGCGTCACGGCCATGAACTGGTCGGCCTCCTGGCGGAATTCCTCCAGCACGGTCGCCACGTCGTTGCGGGTGACCTGCTTGAGGCTGGCCATGGCCGCGCCGACCTGCTGGACTTCGCGCGCCGACAGGTACTTGAAGACTTCGGCCGCCGCGTCCTCGCCCAGCGACATCATCAGCACGGCGCTGCGCGTCATGCCGTCCATGGGTTTGGAATCATTTTTCATCTTTGCTCATCCAGGTGCGCAGGACCATCGCGACGGCGCGCGGATCCTTGTTCGCCATCGTGCGGGCCCGTTCGAGGTTGTCTTCGTAGCGGCTGACCTCCTTGACGCGGGCCGCTTCCTGGGCCTCGCGCGCGGCCTCGGCGCGCTCGGCTTCGGCGGCCTCGGGATCGACCGGCGGATAGAGGTAGTCGCCCACGACGCGCCGCAGCTTGCGGTACAGCCAGAACGCCACCACCAGGCCGAGCAGCCACGCCATGACGGTCTTGAACAGGGCGATCAGCTCGGGGTCGCGCCACATCGGCAGCGGCGGCGGGCCGTCGTTGAACTGGCTGTTGACCACGTTGAGGGAATCGCCGCGGGTTTCGGAATAGCCCATGGCCTCGCGGACCAGATTGGTCAGCTTGGTGAGTTCCTCGGGCGGCAGCGGCTGGAGCTCGCCGTCCTTGTCGCGGATGTAGTTGACCACCACGGCCACGGACATGCGCTTGAGCATGCCCACCGGCTGCTTGATGTGGCTGATGGTGCGGTCCACTTCGTAGTTGGTGGTGGCGTCGTGGCGCTCGTTGAGGCTGGCCGAGGCCGTTTGCGTGCCGGTCTGCTGGGCCTGCTGGCCTTGCTGGCCCTGTTGCGGCGGCTGGCCGGGGCGCTGCTGCGCCTGCTGCGGGTTTTGCTGGGGATTGACGATGGGCGCCTGCGCGTTGCCGGGCGGCTGGTTCGACAAAGCGCCCGGCACGCCCTGGGCCGGACCGCCGCCGTGCTGGCGCGAATCGCTGGTCTGCTGGCTGCGGATGGCGGCCTGTCCGGGTTCCTGGTTGGGGCGGTAGACCTCGGAGGTTTCTTCGCGGCGCGAGAAGTCGATGTCGGCGGTGGCCTGGGCGTGCACGTTGCCCGGGCCGACCAGGGGATTCAGGATGGTCAGGATGCGTTCGACCGTGCGCTGTTCCATTTCGCGCACGTAGCGCAGCTGGTCGGCGTCCATGCCGCGCCCTTCGCCCAGCGGGGCCGACAGCAGGCGGCCGTTCTGGTCCACGATGGAGACGTTTTCCGCGGTGAGTTCGGGCACGCTGGAGGCCACCAGCCAGGAAATGGCCGAAACCTGAGCGTCGCTGAGGCTGCGGCCCGGATACAGGTTGAGCAGCACGGAGGCGGTGGGGGCCTGGCGTTCGCGCACGAAAAGCGACTGGCGCGGCATGGCCAGGTGCACACGGGCGTGCTGCACCGTGTGCATGGATTCGATCGAACGGGCCAGCTCTCCCTCGAGGCCGCGCTGGTAGTTGATCTGTTCGGCGAACTGGCTGGCGCCGAAGCGGGCATTGTCCATCAGCTCGAAGCCGACCGTGCCGCCGCGCGGCAGGCCCTGGCTGGCGAGCTGGAGGCGGGCGTCGTAGACGCGGTCGGCCGGCACCAGCAGCGCCGTGCCGTTTTCGTTGTACTTATAAGGGACGTTCATCTGTCCCAGGGCCGTCACGATGGCGCCGCCGTCGCGGTCGTCCAGGTTCGAGAACAGCACCTTGTATTGAGGCTCGCTGCTCCACATGACTGCGGCGGCGATCAGGGCCACCAGGGCAGCGGCCGCTCCCAGCAGCACCGGCTTGGGCAGCGCCTTGACCTTTTCCAGCACGGGAAACTTCGCCAGCAGCGTGGAACTCAGGGTCGCCGACGGGTTCATGGACGGCTCCCGCCGGCAACGCTGTGCAGGGAATTGGACTTCATGTTCGGATAGGGCAGATTACACATGCAACGTGCTTCTGGTCTGGGGAGAGCGTGGATTATTGCGTGCGGCGCCGCAATCCCAATCGCCGAAAACGGCGGGTTTTTGGCGTTACTTATCCTCTATGTCCCCCAGGGCGGGCGGGGCGCGCGCCGCCCGGGTCCGCGCAGGGGCCAGCGCGGGAAATATCGGCACTCAACAGGGGAAATATCGGGGTTTTTGGCGGCTTTTAGACGCTATGACCGCCGGCTGGGGCGGTTACGCTATGCGGGCAATCCGGCCCACCGCAAACACATTACGCAAGGAACCCCGAAATGGCTGTCTCTGGCTTGTCCGGCATCGAAACCATGCTCGCGCAGATGCGCGCGGTCGTGAAACAGGCCGAGGGCGGAGCGCTGGGCGGCTCGGAGCCCTCAGCCGTGCGCTCCGACGGTTTCGCGGCCGAGCTGCAACGCTCGCTGCGCCGCGTGTCCGGCGCGCAGAATGCGGCCACGGCCCAGGCCAAGGCATTCGAGCTGGGCGCGCCGGACATCTCGCTCAACGACGTGATGGTCGACATGCAGAAGGCCAGCATCGGGTTCCAGACCGCGGTCCAGGTGCGCAACAAGCTCGTGGCGGCCTACAAGGAAATCTCGTCCATGGCGATGTGACGCCGCCGGCGTCTTGCGCCGCCGCTGCCGGGCCGGCCAGGGAGCCCGGGCGTCAGCCGCGCTGCGCGCCTCTCTCGAGGCGCCATACCATTTGCTGCAGCCAGGTTTCCTGGCGCGCATTCAGATCCAGAAACACCGCGCCCAGGTGGCTGAGCGGAGGCTCGCCGGTCAGCGAGACATGCGCCGGCGCGGGCTGGCCCGGCTCGGGCTGGGTCATGGGCTGGCCGGAAATGGGGTAGACGTTGCGGACCTGCAGCGTGGCGCTGAGAGAGCCCAGCTCGCCGAAGTCGAGCCGCACGTTTTCCATGACGTCGCCCACCCGGGGCAGGCCGGGCACGGCGAGTTCCGCGCGCAGGCCCACGCCGTCCACGGAAATGTCGCGCACGCTGAAGGCCAGCGGCTGGGGCTGCTCCGGCGGATGCCACGTGGCCTTGCCGCGGTAGGCGGCGCCCGCCAGCGAGGCGCGGAACATCTTGCGCCGCTGGATGCGCGCGAGCTGCTCCGGAAACGCCGATACCAGGGCCGCGCTGCCGTCGTCGAAATGGATTACGCCAGGGCGGGGCACCCGGAAGCGGATCTGCACGCCGCCATAGGCGGTGGCGTGGAAATAATAGCTGCCCCCGCTCAGCAGGCCCATGCTGTCGGTTTCGCCGAAGTCGGCGCCGGCGTAATCGCGCGGCCGCCAGAAGAACTGGTGCGCATGCCTGTCGGCGCCCAGGATGAGCACGGCGATCTCGCGATCGGCCGCGTCGCGCACCAGGATGTGGCTGTCCGGATGGGTGAGCTCGAACAACGCGGCGCGCAGCTCTTCGGGACGGGTGAGCAGGAACTCCGGATCGCCGGTGTCCATGGGGTTGTCTCCTTGGGCGTGGATCAGGCAGGGGACGCTGCGTCCGGGAGGTCTCGGGACTCCAGGCGATACAGCCAGGCCAGCAATTCTGCCACTGCCACGTAGAGTTGTGGGGGAATGTGCGCGTCCAGGTCCACCTGCATGAGCAGGCCCACCAGTTCGCGCGACTCGTGCACGTACAGGCCGTGCTCTTCGGCGGTGCGCACGATGGTGTCGGCGAGCTGGCCGTAGCCCTTGGCGACGACGCGCGGCGCGCCGTCCTGCTCGTCATACGAGAGGGCGACCGCGGCGTTGCGGCCGGCGTCCGGCGCGTTGCTGGCGGGGCGGCTGGGGGCGGTCATGCGAGGTCGGGATCCAGGACGGGCCGCGGGTCGGCGACATGGACGGCGAGATGGCTGAGCGTCAGGCCGGCGGCAAGCAGGCGCGCGCGCAACTCGTCGGACGAGGTGCTGATCTCGCCCGCGGCCAGCGGCGCGACGACCTGGAGCACGAGCTGGTCCCCCGAGAGGTTCAGGCGGGCATCCACCAGACCCAGGCGCGGCAGATCGAGCTTGAGGCGCGTGGCCCAGGCGGGCGCGGCGGATTCGGGATCGCCGCCGTAGGGGTCGCGCTGCACTTCCCATTCCATGGGCGTGCCGGGCCAGGCTTCGCCCTGCCAGGCAATGGTCTGGTTGGCCAGCACGTCGAGCTGCTGGCGCACCAGGGTGTTGAGATCCTGGTGTATGCCGGGCACGGGCGCGCCCGGGGAGGGCGTCTGGGCTTGGCCGGCGGACGGACCCGCGCCTTCGGCGGCGCGGGCGCCGGCCGTGTCGCGCCCCGGCAGCGGCAGGGGTTCGCGCGCGATGCCGTCGCGAGACAGCCGGGCCTGCGGCGCTTCCTGCAGTTCGGCGAGGTTGCGCTTGCCGAATGCCAGGTCGGTCAGGTGGGATTCGTAGAAGAGGCCGCTGCCTTGCAGGGCCTGGCGCAGGGCCTGGGCGAGCATCGCCGCGGCGGGAGCGCGCGCGCCGGCGGCCTGCGCCTGCTGCGTGCCGGCCGGGCCGGACAGGGCGGCCGGATGCGTCGGAACCGATGCGGCCGCCGGCGCGGGCTGCACCAGCGGCGACGCCGGGTGGGACGCCGCGGCCGCGCCGGCTGCCGCCGGGCCGCCGGCGGACGCCGCTCCCGGCAGGATCTGCCCGGGCGGCGTGCCGGCGGGGCGCGCTTGCGCGCCGGCGTCGGCCTGGGGCGGCGGCGGCGCGCCTTCGGCGGGCGCGCCGGCGTTCCAGAGCGGTGCGCGTCCCTGCACGGCCGGCGCGGCGCCGGGATACTGCGCGAGCAGCGAGAGTATGGCGCGCGCCGTGCGGCCGAGCGTCGTGGGCGCCGAGGCGGTGGAATCGCTGCTGGTGACGACGCCGCGGGCGGCGAGCGCCAGCGCGGCGGCGGTCTTGGCGTCCACCAGGGGCGCCGCGGGCCGGTCGCCGCGGGCGGCGCCCGCCTGTCCGCCCTGGCGGGGATCGCGCGCGGAGCCGTCGGATTGCCCCGGTTTCTCGATATTGCCGGGTTGCGCCACCGCGTCGGGGCGCGCCCCGGAAACCTGGTTGGCGCTGGCGGCGGACATGGTGGTGCCGAGCACCGCATCCAGCCGCTGCACCAGGACGTTGCCAAGTGCGGCGGGACCTACGCTCATTGGTCAGGCGCCTGGTAGCCGTAGGTCGAGAGCAAGGACTGCTGGCGCTTCATGCGGCCCAGCAGCTCGCCCAGCCGGGCCAGTTGCGGAATGGCGAGGTTGCGGGTGAGCGCGTCGTTTTCCAGGATGCGCACCAGCAGGTCGTACTTCATGGCCCGGCCCGCCTCGTCGAGGGGGGCGGCGGGTTCGGTCAGGCGCAGGCGCTCGACCAGTTCGCAATACTGCTGCCCATGCGCCATGGCCGCATCCCAGTCGCCCGCCCGCGCGGCCGAAAGCATCTCGCCCGTGATGTAGGCGATCTCCTGGTAATACTCCAGGATGGGGGTGGAATACTGGGTAAGGGACGTCATGGAAATCTCGCGCGGGCGAAGTCAGGCAGAAGTAGGGGTGCTGGGGACCTCGGAACCATGGACGCCGGCCGGGCGGTCTATGGAGGTCTGCCAGGCTTCGGCCAGGTCGGCCAGAAGGCGGTCGGCGAGGTCGAGCTGGGCGAGATCGGCCCTCAGGTTCGCCGTGAGCAGGGTGCGAACGATGTAATCGTAGAGACTGGCCAGGTTGGCGGCGATTTCCCCGCCCGCTTCCATGTTGAGGCCGGTTTTCAGGCCCTCGTCGACGATCCGGATTGCCTTGGAGATGGCCGCGCCGCGCTCGGCGACCCGGCCCTCCTGCAGGTGTATGCGCGCTTGCCCGATGGCCGTCCGCGCGCCCGTGAACAGCAGGGTGATCAGCCGCTCCGGGCTGGCGCCCATGACCTGGGTTTCCAGGCCGATGTCGGCGTAGGAACGGACGGAGTAGGATCCCGAGGGACGGCGGGCGGCATAGGTCATTTAAGGCGCTTCTACGATTACTTGGTCGATTTGCTCAGGGCTTCGAATTGCTGCGTCAGGTAGTTGCCCATGCTGGTCATCTGCGCCACGAAGGTATCGAGCGCCACGAAACGGGTGCGCAATTGCGCCATTTCGGCGTCGCTGGCTTCCTTGGCGCGCGTCTGCTGGTCTTTCACGGCGGCGATGCTCTTGGCCAGGCCGTCCTGACGCGTCTTGATCATGCCGTTGGAGCCCAGGATGTCGTCGAAGACGGCGGCGAACTTCTCGCCCACGCCGTCCTTGCCGGTGAGCAGGGTGGCGACGTCGGCCGAGTTTTCCTTGAGCGCCTTGTCGAGCTTGGTGGTGTCGAGCTTGAGCTCGCGGGCCAGCGGGTCGGTGGTGATGCCCAGGTCGGCCAGCGTGCGCACCGAGCCTTCGCCCACCACGGTTTGCAGCACGCCGGCCAGCTGCGACTGGATGGAGCGCGTGGTGCTGTCCCCGGTGAGCGGCTGGTTGGTGGCGGCCTGGGCGTCGAAGGCGGTGAGGTTCTTGATCGTGCTCTGCAGGGCGTTGTAGGCCTTCACGAAGTTCTGCACCGCGGTGCTGGCCACGGAGGTGTCGCGCTCCAGCTTGAGCGTGATGGGCTTGTTGGCCTCGGTGGTTTCGGCAAGGTTCAGGGTGATGCCGTCGATGGCGCCCTCGATGTTGTTCGAGCCGCTGGTGACGGTGATGCCGTTGATGACCACTTCGGCGTTGGTGGCCGCGGTGGCGGCCATGCCGCTCGTGGTGCCGTCGGCGGCGGTGCTGAAGCCGAGCAGGTCCTGCAGGCTCTGGTCGCCGGTGACGGTGATGTTCTTCACCGCGGCCTTCTCGCCGGTGTTCTTGGCGGTGAGCATCAGGTAGTTGTTGCCATTGCCGTCGTTGATGACGGTGGCCGACAGGCCCGCCTTGTCGTTGGCGTTGATGGCCTTGACGATGCCGTCGAGCGAGGTGTCGCTGCCCAGGTCGATGGTGGTCTTGGTGCCGTCGGCCAGCTCGATCTCGAAGGAGCCGGTGTCGCCGTGCTTGGCGGCGCGGTCGGCCACGGCCGTGGACTGCAGGCTCTGCGCGGTGGCGAGCTTGTTGACGTAAATGGTGTACAGGCCCGAGGCGGCGCCCTCGGCGGCCACCGTGGCGGTGAGGGCGCTGCCGCCGGTCACGCTGCCCTTCATGGCGCTCATGGTCTCGGGCTTGCCCAGCGTGGCGGCGGCCGTCTGCAGCGATTCCAGGTAGCTCTGGAGCTGCGTGTAGGCGTCGATGCGGGTCTGGAAGCTCTCCTGGCGCTGCGTGTAGATCTCGAGTTTCTTGTCCTCGGCTTCCTGCAGCTTGCTCAGGGTCTCTTCGAGGGGCAGGCCCGAGACCGCGCCAAGATTAGTAATAGAGGCCATGTATGAAATTCCTTCTAGCTACGATTCTGTCAAATAAGGGGCGCCGGCGATCGGCCGGGCAAGGGCATAAGGGGGGCCTATTTCGGCCTTTCCGCCGGGTTGGGCGCGGAAAAACGCTCAGGCCGAGGTCTTGATGCCGTTTCCTTGCATGTTCACGATCATTTTGGCGATCTTCAGCACGGCTTCGCTGGGTATCGTGCGGATCACGTCGCCCGACTCGGCGTCCACCACGGACACCACCACCTGGTGCACGTCGGGGTCCACCTCGAACTGCAATTGGGTGGACCAGGCTTTCATCTGGTCGTTGATTTCGTCCAGCGCCCTTTCGATGGGCAGCTTCTGCGACCCGGACTGCTGGCGGGAAGTCGAGGAGTCCGGCCCCGCGTTGTCGGTAGCGGCCGCCGCGGGCGTCACCGAGACGGCCGGTTCGGCGGCAACGGGGACGGGGGCGGCCGCCGCAGGCGTCGCGAGGACGGCGGCGGGGGCGATGGGAGATACGGCCATGATCACTCCAGCAGGCGTGGTGCGTCTCGGAGGAACGCGCTGTTTTCAGGGAATTCTCAGCTACCATTACGGCCACGTCAGAATGAACTTTAGGGCCGGGCGGCCGAAATGTTTCACAAGCTAATCGTCTGGATGGGGCAATGAGCGTCAAGACCGCGCTGCGCGTGATCGAAATCATCGAAACCTATGCCCGCGAGAAGCGCGCCCTGCCGCTGTCGGAACTTGCCCGCCTGCTCGACGTGCCGGTATCGAGCTGCCTGGCGCTCATCCGCACCCTGACCGGGCTGGGATATCTGTATGAAACGGGCCGGCGCCAGGGCTATTACCCCACGGGCCGCCTGCTGGCCATGGCGCAGCGCATCGCCCGCGCCGACCCGGTGCTGGACCGGGTGTATCCCAGCCTTACCGAGCTGCGCGACGCCACGCGCGAAACCGTGGTCTTTGCCAAGCTCACGCCCGACGCCCGCGTGGTCTACCTGGACGTGCTCGATTCGCCGCACACCATCCGGTACGCGCCGGTTGCCGGCGAATTCAAGGATATTCACGCGAATTCGCTGGGAAAAGCGCTCATTTCGCTACAAGACGAGAAAACCCGCGCGCAGATGCTGGGCGGCCAGCCGCTCACCCGCTACAACGAGCGCACGCTGACCAGCCTGCAGGCGCTGGAAGAGGATATCCGCCTCTCGCGCCAGCGCGGCTGGTTCATGAACAGCGGGGAGTCGATCGCGGACGTGGGGGCCATCGCCTGGCCCCTGACGCTCTCGGGCGAGCATTACGCCATTTCGGTGGGCGGGCCGATCTACCGGATCGAGCCGCGCCAGGAAGAATACGCGCGCATCCTGCGCGCGGCCTGCACGGCGCTGGAGCAGCAGGCGTGAACGCGCCGCCGGGCTGTCCCGCGCGGCGGGACGGCCCCGGGGCGGCGTTCAGTAAGACTTGGGCAGGCCCAGCACCTTTTCCGCGATGAAGCACATGATGAGCTGCGGGCTGACCGGCGCGATGCGCGGAATGAAGCTCTCGCGCAGCAGGCGCTCCACGTGGTACTCCTTGGCGTAGCCCATGCCGCCCAGGGTCATGACGGCGGTCTGGCAGGCGTTGTAGCCGGCCTCGGCGGCCAGGTACTTGGCCGAATTGGCGTAGGGGCCGCAGGGTTTGCCGGCGTCGTAGAGACTGGCCGCCTTGAAAACCATCAGGTCGGCGGCCTCGAGCTGCATCCAGGCCTGGGCCAGGGGATGCTGGATACCCTGGTTCTGGCCGATGGGCCGGCCGAACACCACGCGCTCTCCCGCGTATTTCACGGCCCGGTCCAGGGCGGCGCGGCCGATGCCGACCGCCTCGGCCGCGATGAGGATGCGCTCGGGGTTCAGGCCATGCAGGATGTACTCGAACCCGCGGCCTTCCTCGCCGATGCGGTCGGCCACCGGAATGCGCAGGCCGTCGATGAACAGCATGTTGGAGTCCACCGCCTTGCGGCCCATTTTCTCGATTTCGCGCACCTCGACCTTGGAGCGGTCCAGGTCGGTATAGAAGAGCGACAGGCCCTGGGTGGGCTTGCTCACTTCCGACAGCGGCGTGGTGCGCGCCAGCAGCAGCATCTTGTCGGCCACCTGGGCGGTGGAGATCCATATCTTGCGGCCGTGCACGACGTATTCGTCGCCCTCGCGCACCGCGCGCGTGCCCAGCTTGGTGGTGTCCAGGCCGGCGTCCGGCTCGGTGACGGCGAAGCAGGCTTTTTCGCGGCCCGCGATCAGCGGTTCCAGCCAGCGCTTGCGCTGCTCGTCGGTGCCGAACACCACGACGGGGTTGAGCCCGAAGATGTTCATGTGCACGGCGGAGGCGCCCGTGAACCCCGCGCCGGAGGCGGAGATGGTCTGCATCATGAGGGCGGCCTCGGTCATGCCCAGACCGGCGCCGCCGTATTCCTGGGGCATGGCGATGCCCAGCCAGCCGTCGCGCGCCAGGTCGGCGTGCAGGGGTTCGGGAAACCCGCCCTCGCGGTCGCGCTCCAGCCAGTATTCGTCGGTGTAGCGTTCGCAGATGCGGGAGACGGCGTCACGCAGCGCCAGTTGCTCGGAAGTGAATTCAAAGTCCATCGTCAGGTTCCCTCTTGGGTAATGCCACGGGCGATCATGGCGTCGATCTGCGCGGCGTCGTAGCCCGCTTCGCCCAGTATTTCGCGGCTGTGCTGGCCCAGCGTGGGGGCGGGCCGGCGGATCGCGGTCGGGGTGCCCTGGTAGCGGCCCAGCGGGGCGGTGGTGCGCAGCCTGCCCTCGGTGGGGTGGTCCACGTCGCGGACGAAGCGCGTGGCCGCCAGGTGCTCGTCTTCCAGCAGGGCGTCCACGGTGTAGAGCGCCGAGGCCGGGATGTCGGCCCCGGCCAGGTCGCGCAGCCAGGATGCCGTGTCGCGCGTGGCGATGACCTCGGCCACGAAGGCGTACACCTCGCCGATGTGCGCGGCGCGCGCGCCGTGCGTGCAGAAGCGCGGATCCTGGCCGAGTTCGGGGCGGCCGATCAGGTCGAAGAAATTGCGCCAGTGCTTGTCGTTGTAGATCAGCAGGCAGATATAGCCGTCGGATGTGGCGTAGGGGCGGCGGTGCGGCGCCAGCAGGCGCGCGTAGCCGGTGGGGCCGAGCGGCGGATCGAAGGTGGCGCCGCCCAGGTGGTCGCCGAGCACCAGGTGGGCCATGCCTTCGAACATGGGAATCTCCACCTGCTGTCCCCGGCCGGACTGGCGCGCGTGCAGCACGGCCGACACCAGCGCGATGCCCACGTGCAGGCCCACGGCGCGGTCGGCCAGGGTGAGCGGCGCATAGCGCGGCACGTCGCCGGTCTGCTGCTGGTACAGGGCGGCGATGCCGGTCTGCCCCTGGATCAGGTCGTCGTAGGCGGGGCGGCCCGCATACGGCCCGTCTTCGCTGAAACCGTAGGCGCCCAGGTAGACGATGCGCGGATTGCGCGCCGCCACGTCCTCGTACGACAGGCCCAGCCGGGCCATGGCTTGCGGCCGGATGTTGTAGAGCAGGGCGTCGCAGTCCTCGGCCAGTTTCAGGCAGGCCTCGCGGCCCTCCGGCGTCTTCAGGTCCAGGACCACCGAGCGCTTGTTGCGGTTCAGGTGCAGGTAGAGATGGCCCATGCCGGGATTGCGCATGGGCCCCACCGCCCGCATATTGTCGCCGGCCGGCGATTCGACCTTGACGACGTCGGCGCCCAGGTCCGCCAGCACCTGCGTCGCGTACGGGCCCATCACCACCGAGCTCAGGTCCAGGATGCGCACGCCGGCCAGCGGGCCGGCGGCGCCTTGGGATGCGGATTCCGTCATTGCTGTTCGATCCCCGCGTCGCGGATGAGCTTGCCCCAGAGGTCGCGCTGTTCGCTGACGAACTGCGCGAATTCCTCGGGCGTGCTGGAGAAAGCGTCGAATCCGAGCGCGGCCAGGCGCTGCCGCACGTCGGGTTTGGCAACCACCTGTTTGATGGCGGCGTTGAGCTTGGCCACGATGTCCGGCGGCATGCCGGCCGGGCCGAAATAGCCGTTCCAGGAATTGAGGTCGAAGTCGGGCACGCCGGACTCGGCCATGGAGGGCAGGTCGGGCACGATGGCGCTGCGCTGGGCGGTCGACACCGCCAGGGCGCGCAATTGGCCCGACTGCACGAACGGCAGGCCCGAGGCGAGGTCGGTGAACATGAAATCCACCTGGCCGCCGACCACGTCGGTCAGGGCCTGCGGCGTGCCCTTGTAGGGAATGTGCAGCAGATCCACCTTGGCGCGGTTGGACAGCGTGGCCCCGGCCACGATGCCCGTGCTGTTGCCGCTGGCATAGGTGATCTTGCCTGGATGCTGGCGCGCGTCGGCGATCAGGTCGCCCACCGATTTCCAGGGCCGCTTCGGATTGACCACCAGGATGAAGGGCAGGTTGCCGCCGCGCGCGATGGGGGTGAAATCCTTGACGGGATCGTATGGCACGTTCTTCATCAGGAAGGGCGCGGCCGAATGCGAGGTGTTGGTGGTGACGAACAGCGTGTAGCCGTCCGGCTTGGCGCGCGCCACATAGCTGGCGGCGATGGTCGCATTGGCGCCGGGCTTGTTCTCCACGACGATCTGCTGGCCCAGGATGTTGCCGAGCTCGGCGCCGAAGATGCGGCCCACGGCATCGGTGCCCGAGCCCGCGGGGAAGGGCACGATCAGCGTGATGGGCTTGCTGGGGTAGGTGTCGGCCCGCGCGGCCGGCGCGGCCGCGAGGACGGCGCAGGCGGCCGCCAGGGCGCGCAACAGGGTTTTGGCTTGCATCGGTTGTCTCCGTTGGAGGGATGGAGTGGCGCGGCTTTCTCCGGCCGCTGCCGGCGGTACGCCGTGTCAGGACGCCGCGAAGCCGCGGATGACGCGGTCCGGGGATTCCTCGTAGGGCGGGGTGTAGATCACCAGCAGCCTTGCGGGCTCGTCGCTGGTGACGGTAAAGACATGGGGGATGTCGGGCGGGAAATAACAGCAGTCGCCCGGCTGCATGTCGGCGGACTCGTCTGCGACCTGGGCGCGCGCGGTGCCCGAGATCAGGTAGCAGACCTGCTCGATGCCCGGGTGCGCGTGGGGCAGGGCGCCCTGGCCTTTTTCGATGACGCCCAGCAGCACTTCCACGTGGCGCGAGCCGACCGTATCGGGGCCGATGAGGCGGCGGTTGAGCGTGCCGGTATGGTTGGCGGGATGGTAGCCGGGCACTTCCGCCTCGCGCACCAGCCAGGAAGGGGTCGATCGCTGCGTCATGGAGGTCTCCATAATTTTTATATGTGAATTCATTTTCACGTATGAGAAAAACCAGGGCAAGGGCTTTTTTGCCGGCCGACCTCGCCGCGCCTGGGGAAATCAGGGAAAACACCGGGTCGGCGCTGCTAGAATGACGGGCTGTCCCTTTCCCGCTTTTCGCCATGCCCTCCGTGCGCAAACCCATATCCAAACCCGAGGCCGCCGCCACTTTGGCCGATTGGCTGCAATACCTGGAGTCCATCCACGCCACGGCCATCGACCTGGGGCTGGACCGCGTGCGGGAAGTGGCGCGGCGGCTGGGGCTGGCGCTGGACGGCGTGAAATTCGTCGTGGGCGGCACCAACGGCAAAGGCTCCACCTGCGCCATGCTCGAATCCATCCTGCTGGCCGCGGGCTACAAGGTGGGGCTGTATACGTCGCCGCACCTCATCGATTTCAACGAGCGGGCCCGCATCAACGGCCAGATCGCCTCCGACGCCGACCTCATCGCCCAGTTCGAGGCGGTGGGGGCCGCGCGGGGCGAGGTGTCGCTCACCTATTTCGAGTTCACCACCCTGGCCATTCTGCGCCTGTTTTCGCTCGCTCGGCTCGACGCCGTGGTGCTGGAAGTGGGACTGGGCGGGCGGCTGGACGCCGTCAACATCGTGGACGCCGACTGCGCCATCGTCACCAGCGTCGATCTCGACCATACCGACTGGCTGGGCGACACGCGCGAGAAAATCGGCTTCGAGAAGGCGCACATCTTCCGCCCCGGGCGTCCGGCCGTGTGCAGCGACCCGCAGCCGCCGCAATCCCTGCTCGACCACGCCGCGGAAATCGGCGCGGACCTCTGGCTGTTCGGGCGCGACTTCAATTACTCGGGCGACCGCCAGCAATGGGCCTATGGCGGCCGCTCGCAGCGCCGCAGCGCGCTGGCCTATCCGGCCCTGCGCGGCGCCAACCAGCTGCTCAATGCCTCGGCGGCGCTGGCGGCGCTGGAATCGGTGCGCGACCGCCTGCCGGTGCCCCAGCAGGCGGTGCGTCAGGGGCTGCTGCAGGCTTCTCTGCCGGGGCGCTTCCAGATCCTGCCGGGTCAGCCCACGGTCATCCTGGACGTGGCGCACAATCCGCACGCCGCGGCTGTGCTTGCGCAGAACCTCGACAACATGGGCTTTCATCCCTACACCCACGCGGTGTTCGGCATGCTGAGCGACAAGGACCTGGCCGGCGTGGTGGCCAGGCTGGGCGCGCGTGTCGACAACTGGTTCTGTGCGGGCCTGCCCGGGCCGCGCGGCGGCACGGGAGAGGAGCTGGCCGAGCGGGTGCGCGTGGCCCTGCCGCCTCCGGCCGCGGGCGAGGACAGCCCCTCCGTGCGCGCCTTCCCCGACCCGGCGGCGGCCTATGCGGCGGCGCGCGAACAGGCGGGGGAGAATGATAGAATCGTAGTATTCGGTTCGTTTCTTACCGTCGCCTCGGTTTTGCAGGCGCTGGGCCGCAAGGCCTAGGCAAAGGCCGCAAGCGCGGCGGCCCGATGCACCGTCGCAAGCCGCCGCAAGGAATTCTCTTCCATGGGTTTTTTCAAACGCAAAGATCCCGCCGAGCAGGCGCAGACCTCCCGACGGGCTGCCGTGCCCAGCGAGGTCCAGGCCGCCGAAATGCGCGGCAGGGCGCGGCGCAGGCTGGCCGGAGCCATCGCGCTGGTGCTGGCAGCGGTCATCGTGCTGCCCATGGTGCTCGATTCGCAGCCCCAGCCGGTCGCCGACAACATTCCCATCCGCGTCCCCGAGCGCAATACGCCGTTCCAGCCTCAGGTGAGCGAGCCCCAGGCCGCGGCGCCCGCCGCTCCTGCCGAGGAAACCCCGCCCGCCGCGTCTTCCGACCCCGCCGCGGTTCCGCCGCCGCTGGCCTCGGCCACGCCGCAGCAGCCTCCCGCTGCCGCCCAGGCGCCGCAGCATGCGCAGCCGCCGGCGGCCGCGGCCAAGCCCGAAAGCCGGCCCGAGACCAGGCCGGAAACGAAGCCCGCCGAGCCCAAGCCCGAACCCAAGCCGGCGGCCAAGCCCGCCGACAGCCGCACCGACGACGGCTCGCGCGCCCTGGCGCTGCTCGAAGGGCGCTCGGCCCCGGCCGCCTCCGCGCCCAAGGCGCAGTCGTCCAAAGGCAATTTCGTGCTGCAGATCGCGGCCTACACCACGGCGGAAGACGCGCAGTCGCGCCGGACCAAGCTGCACCAGGCCGGCGTCACCAATGCTTTCGTCGAGCCCGCCAACATCGGAGGCAAGCAGCAGTACCGCCTGCGCGTGGGGCCGTTCCCCTCGCGCGAGGCGGCGCAAGCGGCCCAGGCGCGCCTGCGCACCCTGGGCTATGACAATGGCTTCATCGCCGCCCAGTAGTGACCGGCTTCGATTTCGTCGTGCTGGCCATCCTGGCGGTATCGGGTGTGCTGGGCCTGGTGCGTGGCCTGCTGAAAGAGGTGCTGTCGCTGCTGGCGTATCTGCTGGCGTTCGTGGCGGCCGTGTGGTGGGGCCCCACGGTCTATGGCTGGCTGGAGCCCTATATTGAAACGACGATGCTGCGCATGGGGGTGTCCTACGCCGCCGTGTTCATCATCGTGCTGCTGGGCGTGGGTCTGGTCAACATGACGCTTGCCGCCTTGATCCGCACCACCGGACTCGGTCCCGCCGACCACGGCCTGGGCGGGATGTTCGGGTTGGCGCGGGGGCTGTTGATCGTGCTGGCCCTGGTCGCCGCGGCCGGCTATACGCCGCTGCCCGAAGAGCCGTGGTGGAAGGACGCCATGTTTTCGCATTCGGCCATCGAGGCCATCCGACACATCAAGACGTGGCTGCCGCCTTCGCTGGCGGCGCTGCTGCCGTATTGATCTGCTTTAAATCAACCAGGAAATCTCACCATGTGTGGAATCGTAGGCGTCATCGGGCGCGGGCCGGTCAACCAGCTCCTCTATGACAGCTTGCTGCTGTTGCAGCATCGCGGGCAGGACGCCGCGGGCATTGCGACGTCGCAGGGCACCCAGTTCAATATGTTCAAGGCGCATGGGCTGGTGCGCGACGTCTTCCGCACGCGCAACATGCGCGCGCTGCCCGGCAACTCGGGCATCGGACAGGTTCGCTATCCCACCGCGGGCTCCAGCGCCAGCGAAGAAGAAGCCCAGCCGTTCTACGTGAACGCCCCGTTCGGCATCATGTTCGCCCACAACGGCAACCTGACCAACTGGCGCGAGCTGCGCGAATCGCTCTACCGCGTCGATCGCCGCCACATCAACACCAATTCCGATTCCGAAGTGCTGCTCAACGTGCTCGCGCACGAGCTGCAATCGGCCGCCAGCGGTGTGTCGCTGGACGACGACGCCATGTTCCGCGCGGTGGCCGCCGTGCACAAGCGCGTGCGGGGCGCCTATGCGGTGGTGGCGCAGATCTCGGGCTACGGCCTGCTGGCCTTCCGCGACCCCTACGGCATCCGTCCGCTGTGCATCGGCCGCCAGGACACCGACGAAGGTGTCGAATGGATGGTGGCCTCGGAATCGGTGGCGCTGGAGGGCAGCGGCTTTTCGTTCGTGCGCGACGTGGCGCCGGGCGAGGCGGTGTTCATCGACCTGGACGGCCGCCTGGTGAGCCGCCAGTGCGCCGAGAATCCGCAGCTCGTGCCCTGCATTTTCGAATACGTGTACTTCGCCCGCCCGGATTCGCTGATCGACGGCGTGTCCGTCTACGACGCCCGCCTGCGCATGGGCGAATACCTGGCCGACAAGGTGGCGCGCAACATGCGCCTGGGCGACATCGACGTGGTCATGCCGATTCCCGATTCGTCGCGCCCGGCCGCCATGCAGCTCGCCGCGCGCCTGAACCTGGACTACCGCGAGGGGCTCATCAAGAACCGCTACGTGGGGCGCACCTTCATCATGCCCGGGCAGGCCGTGCGCCGCAAGTCGGTGCGCCAGAAGCTCAATGCCATTGGCATGGAGTTCAAGGGCAAGAACGTGCTGCTGGTCGACGACTCCATCGTGCGCGGCACCACCAGCCGCGAAATCGTCGAAATGGCGCGCGCGGCGGGCGCCAACAAGGTGTACTTCGCCTCGGCCGCGCCTCCGGTGCGCTTCCCCAACGTGTACGGCATCGACATGCCCACCCAGAAGGAGCTCATCGCCACCGGCCGCAGCGACGAGGAAATCGCCCGCACCATCGGCGCCGACAGCCTGGTCTACCAGGACCTGGCCGACATGCAGCAGGCCGTGCGCGACATCAATCCCGCGCTGACCCGCTTCGAGGCGTCGTGCTTCGACGGAGAATACGTCACCGGGGATATCACCGCCGAATACCTAGCCCGCCTGGGCCAGTCGCGCGCGGACGCCGGCACCGACGAGCCGCCGGGCGGGCTGCAGTTCAACATGGGCTACGCGGCCAACGACGCCTGAGGGCTGAGGCCGCGGCGGAGCGCGCAAGAACGCCTGCCGCGCCCGGACCTGCCCCCGGCGCCCGGAATCGCATCCGGGCGCCGGGGGTTTTTCATTGCGCGCCGCGCCGGAACAGCACGGGCAGCGCCATGAAGAACAGGATCGCGAAAAGCGCCAGGCTCCACAACGCGTACTCGATGCCCATTACCGACACCACCGCGTCCATGCAGGTGGCGTAGATGCCGAACAGCCAGGGCACGGCGGCGTCCAGGCCCAGGCCGCTCATGAAGCGGTCGGCGAAGGTCTGGTCGCACGACAGCATCTGTGCGGCCACGCTGTACTGGTACCAGGCCGCCGCGACGCCGCAGAGCGACAGCGCCGCGGCCAGTCCGCCGCCCAGGCGCGCCAGTCCGCCCCCGCCCAGGCTGCACAGCAGGGCGGCCACGCCGATGACCAGGTAGATCAGGCGCTGCATGACGCACCACGCGCAGGGCGGCATGTCGAACAGATGCTGGGACGCGAGCGCGATGCCGACCGCCGCGAAGCAGAAGAGGGCGATGAGACGGAGCAGGCGTTGGGAATGGGAATGCATGGGCATGGGAAGCAGGACAGGGAAATAGGCCGGGAGAATGGCGTGGGTCCAGGGGCGACACGCTTTAGGCCGGGTGGACGGGAATTGGTTGCATGGACTGCTGCAACAGGGCCAGCACCAGGTCGCGCGCGCCTTCCCAGAAGATCTGCACGCCCAGGCAGAGCATGATGAAGGCCGACATGCGCATGAAGACCGCGGTGCCGTTGTCGCCCAGCCGGTGCAGCATCTGCGCGGCGAAGCGCAGGCAGACGTAGAGCGTGGCCGAAACCAGCAGAATGCCCGGCAGCGAGCCCGCCAGCCGCAGCAGGCTGAGCCCGGCGTGCTGGTCGCGCAGCGAAACGCCCACGGTGATGGCCGCGGCGATGGAGCCCGGGCCGCAGCTGATGGGAAAGGTCAGGGGGTAAAAGGCCCGCGAGCGCGCCATTTCGGGCGTGAACGACTCGGCCATGCGCGCGACGCGCTCGGTGTCCGCGTCCGGCGAGTTGACCAGGCGCCAGGCGCTGGCGATGACCAGCATGCCGCCGCCCACGCGCACGATGGACAGGGAAATGCCGAAAAAGCTCAGCACCACGTTGCCCGCCACCATGGCCACCGCCAGCATCAGCCCCACGTTGATGGCGACGCGCTTGGCCAGCACCGTGCGGGTGGCCGACGACGCGCCCTCGGTCAGCGAGAGAAAGATCGGCGCGATGGCGGGCGGATTGAGAAACGGCAGCAGCGTGGCTACGGTGAAGAAAAAGCTGGAGCCGAACGCGCGCAGAAAGTCGTTGATCCCCATGGGCAGCAGGAAGGCGGGCCGAAAACCGGATTGTATGCGCTGGCGCGCCGCGGCGTCAGGCGGCCTGCCGGCGGGTATCCTCGCCCGCCAGGGCGTCCAGCACGTCGCGTTCGAACTGCATCTGCGAGCGCGGCCGCTCCAGCGCGGCGCCGTCCACGATGAACACGTCTTCCACCCGGTCGCCCAGCGTCATGATCTTGGCCATGAGCAGGTTCACTTCGTGGCGGGCGAATACGCGGGCCAGCGCGTACAGCAGCCCGGGGCGGTCGGTGGCCGTTACCGACAGCCGCCACGACTTGCTGCGTTCGTCCGGCTGCAATTCGGCCTGGGGCATGACGGGAAACACTTTGGAGACGCGCGACTGGCGCGCGCGGCCGAAATGGCCCGTCGCGGGCGCATGGGCGCCTTGCGGATCGCGCAGGCGCCCGGCCAGCTCATGCTCGATCAGCGTGGCCTGCGCGCGCAGGTCGGATGCGCCGTCCGGCGGCAGCACGATGAAACTGTCCAGCGCCCACCCGTGGCGGGTGGTGTGGATGCGCGCGTCCTGGATGGAGAGCGATTTGGCGTCGAAGTAGCCGCAGATCGCCACGAACAGGTCGGGCACGTCGCGCGTGTACACCATGACCTGCAGGCCTTCGCCGTGCTCCGTGGGGCGGGCGCGCACCACCGGCCCGTCGGGCGCCACCTGGTAATAGAGATGGCGTGTGTGCCAGGCGATGTCGGACGCTTCGTGGCGCAGGAAATACGCCACGTCGAGCTGGTTCCAGAATGCCTCGCGGGCGTCGTCGCGCAGGCCGGCCAGCCGCGTGAGGCGCGCGGCTTCCTCCTTGCGCTCCGTCAGCACCGTATGGGCGTCGGCATGGGCGCCGCCCAGCGCCGCCAGCGTGAGCCGGTACAGGTCTTCGAGCAACTTGCCTTTCCAGGCGTTCCAGACCTTGGGGCTGGTGCCCCGGATGTCGGCCACGGTCAGCAGGTAGAGCGCGGTGAGGTGGCGCTCGTCCTTGACGGTGGCGGCGAAATCCTGGATGACCGCCGGGTCGGAGAGGTCGCGCTTCTGCGCCACGGCCGACATCAGCAGGTGCTGGCGCACCAGGAATTCCACCAGCTTCGCGTCTTCGGGATCCAGCCCGTGGTCCAGGGCGAAGCGGCGCACCTCGCGCGCGCCCAGTTCGGAATGGTCGCCGCCCCGGCCCTTCGCGATATCGTGGAAAAGCGCCGCCACGTAGAGCAGCCAGTGGCGGTCGAGCCCGGCGATGAGCTGGCTGGCCAGCGGATACTCCTGGGCATGCTCGGGCATGGTGAAGCGCCGCAGGTTGCGCACCACCGCCAGCGTGTGCTGGTCCACCGTGTAGGCATGGAAGAGATCGTGCTGCATCTGGCCCACGATGCGGCGGAAGACCGGCAGGTAGCGCGGCAGGATGTTCAGCATGGTCATGCGGCGCAGCTCGTGCACGATGCCGCGCGGCTGCTGCAGGATCTGCAGGAACAGTTTGCGGTTCACCGGATTGCGGCGGAACTGCGCGTCGATGCGGTGACGCGAGTGCCAGATGGCGCGCAGGGTGCGCGCCGACATGCCGATCAGTTCGGGATGCTGCTGCATGACCAGGAACGCGCGCAGCAGCAGGGTCGGGTTGCGCTCGAAACCGTCGTCGCGAATGATGTCGAGGCGGTCGCGCAGGTTGCGGAAATCGTCGTCGATGTCGTGCGCGTCGCCGTCAGGCCGCGGAAACAGGCGCTCCTCGATGTTCTGGACCAGGATGACGTTGAGCTGCGTGACGAGGCGGGCCGCCCAGTAGTAGCGCTGCATCAGCAGCTCGCTGCCGCGGCGGGTCGCCGTGGCGTGGATGCCGTACACCCCGGCCAGCGCGGGCTGCAGGTCGAACAGCACCCGGTCTTCGCGCCGGCGCGCGAGCAGGTGCAATTCGATGCGCAGACGCTTGAAGGCTTGCTCGGCCCGGCGCAGGTCGCGCGCCTCGGACTGCGTCAGCAGCCCGTTCTGGGCGACCGCGCGCCAGGTGCTGCCGAAGCCGGCGGCGCGCGCCATCCACAGGATGACCTGCAGGTCGCGCAGGCCGCCCGGCGATTCCTTGCAGTTGGGCTCCAGGGCGTAGGGCGTGTCCTGGTAGCGCGCATGCCGCTGCTGCATTTCGACCCGCTTGGCGCGGAAGAAGGCGCGCGGATCCAGGCGCGACCGGGTCGCGGCCTCGAATTTCTTCATCAGCGTGCGGCTGCCGGCCAGGAAGCGCGATTCCAGCAGCGCCGTCTCGACCGTGATGTCCGCCGCGGCCTCGCGCTCGCAGTCTTCGATGGTGCGCACGCTGTGGCCGGGTTCCAGCCCGAGGTCCCACAGCGCGGCCACGAGTTTTTCGATGGCCGACTCGTCTTCGGGCGTGGGCGGGTGGGGCAGCAGGATGAGCAGGTCCACGTCCGAATGCGGATACAGCTCGCCGCGTCCGTAGCCGCCCACGGCGGCCAGCGCCGCGCCGGCCGGCAGGGGCGCATGCTTGACGAGGTCGCGCAGCGCCGCGTCCACGATGCGGCGCAGCTCCGTCAACAGCGTGTCGGGGCGCTCGTGCTGGCGAAACTGCTCCACCGCCTTGCGCCGGGATTCCTGGATGCGTTCTCGCAGCGAAGTGAGACTGGCGGCGGTCATGGCGGAGCGGGTCGGGCAGGGTGGATCAGACGGGGGCGAGGACGACGGACGAGCCCTCGATGAAAGCGGGCGGCCGGGGCATGCCGGGCGACACCGTCAGCACTTCGCAGCCCGTTTCGGTTACGCACACAGCATGCTCCCATTGCGCGGACAGGCTGTGATCGCGCGTCACGACCGTCCATCCGTCGGACAGCTGGCGGATTTCGCGGCGGCCTGCGTTGATCATAGGCTCGATGGTGAAGAGCATGCCGGTTTCGAGCGTCACGCCCGTGCCGGGCTTGCCGTAGTGCAGCACCTGCGGGTCTTCATGGAAGCGCTGGCCGATGCCGTGGCCGCAGAATTCGCGCACCACCGAGAAGCCGTTGGCCTCGGCATGGCGCTGGATGGCGTTGCCCACGTCGCCCAGCGTGGCGCCGTGCCTGACCTGCTGGATGCCCTTCCACATGCACTCGAAAGTGATGTCGGTGAGGCGGCGGGCCAGGATGGACTGCTCGCCCACCGCGTACATGCGGCTGGTGTCGCCGAACCAGCCGTCCTTGATGATGGTGACGTCGATGTTGAGGCAGTCCCCGTTTTTCAGGACCTTGTCGCCCGGGATGCCATGGCAGACCTGGTGGTTGACCGAGGTACAGATGGCGCCGGGAAAGGGCGGATAGCCCGGCGGGGCGTAGCCCACGGTGGCCGATTTCACCTTGAGCTCATCGGTGAGGTACTCCAGGCACAGGCGGTCGAGCTCGCCCGTGGTCACTCCCGGCTTGACGTACGGCGTGATGAAATCGAGGATCTTGGCGGCGTCCTGGCAGGCGGCGCGCATTTTGGCCAGGTCGGCCGCGTTCGTGATGATGCCCATGGATGACTGAGGCTCTCTTGCTTGAATGTCTGGCTGAAAGAATAGTAGAATTATAGGCTTCCCCGAATTTTTGGGGTCGGTATTGAGTATTGATCGGGTCTACGATTAAGAGACGGTTTTAGAAACGGTTCTAGAAACAGTTTTAGAGGCGGTTCAGAGGGTTACGGCAAGAGCCGGGCCCGGCGGCGTTTTTTGGCGTTTGCCGGCCTGTTGCGGTTGGTCCTGTCGGGTTTGCCGGCGGCCTGCCGCGCGGCTTGCGCGGGGCCTGGTTTCGGGCGGCGCGTGTCGCCTGCCGTCTGGTTGCAAGCGAAGGTTGCAGCCAGGCTGGCGGGCGGGGCGCGCGGCGCGGACCGGGCGTTGCGCGGGTGGCGCGACAGGGCGGCGGCGCGATCCGCAAGGAGCGGTCCGCGGCAGGCAGGCGCACCGGAAAGTGTTGCCGGGTGCGGCGTGTCTGTAAGCCCGGCCGTGCCTTCGAGCAGCGATGCAGGTTCCGTGCGGATCGCGGATTAAGTTCTTGAAAACCCTGGTGTTTTCTCAAGAAATGCCCCGGCGGTCTGATGGCCCGGGCGGTGGCGACACCGCCCGGCGCAAGGTAGCCGGATGTCGCGGCCAACAAGGCATGGCCGGGTTATGAACCGCCCGTGAAACCATCCGCGCATGGCGCGGCTCTCGATCGTGACGGCTGTCTGGGTTTCATTGCCGCCTCGTGCCGCGGTGCCTTCGGGCGCCGCGGCACGAGGCGGCGATCGGCCGGCCCGGTTAAAATCCTGTAATCTCGCCATGAGGCGGGAAATCGCGCGCAGCACCACCCAGGGTGTCGGCCGGAGGCCGATGCAGGTGCGGCGCAAGAAACAACCCTTGGAGAATGTCATGTCCCTGATGCGCGAAATGCTGGAAGCGGGTGTCCACTTCGGCCACCAGACCCGCTACTGGAACCCCAAGATGGCCCCTTTCATCTTCGGCCATCGCAACAAGATTCACATCATCAACCTCGAAAAGACGGTTGAGAAGTACCTCGAAGCCACCAAGTTCGTGAAGCAGCTCGCCGCCCGCGGCGGCAACATCCTGTTCGTGGGCACGAAGCGCGCCGCCCGCGAACTGGTGGCCGCCGAAGCCGCCCGCTGCGGCATGCCCTACGTCGACGCCCGCTGGCTCGGCGGCATGCTGACCAACTTCAAGACGGTCAAGAGCTCGGTCAAGCGCCTGAAGGACATGGAAGCCGTGGTCGCCGAAGGCGGCGCCGAGCGCATGATCAAGAAGGAAGGCCTGCTGTTCCAGCGCGAACTGGAAAAGTTGAACAAGTCCATCGGCGGCATCAAGGACATGAACGGCTTGCCCGATGCGCTGTTCGTCATCGACGTCGGCTACCACAAGATCGCCATCGCCGAAGCCAAGAAGCTGGGCATCCCGGTCGTGGCCGTGGTTGACACCAACCACTCGCCCGAAGGCATCGACTACGTCATCCCTGGCAACGACGACTCGGCCAAGGCCATCGCGCTGTACGCCAAGGGCGTCGCCGACGCGGTGCTGGAAGGCCGCGAGCAGAACCTGAACGGCCTGGTCGAAGAGCTGGGCGAAGGCCAGGAAGAGTTCGTGGAAGTGCAGGACAACCAGGCCTGAGCCTGTCGGTCCGGCCGATAGCGTTCCGGGGCGCGCGCCGCCCCGGCCCGGCCGGCCTGCGAGGACGGGCTCCCGTCTTCCTCCGCCCGCCCCCCGCGGTGGGCGCCACACCGAATCAATCATTGCCCCGGCCTGCCGGGGCAAGTCTTAGCGAAATTTGGAGCAAACATGGCTGAAATTACCGCCGCCCTGGTCAAGGAACTGCGCGAAAAGACCGATGCGCCCATGATGGAGTGCAAGAAGGCCTTGACGGAGGCCGAAGGCGATCTGGCCCGCGCCGAAGAAATCCTGCGCGTCAAGCTGGGCAACAAGGCCAGCAAGGCCGCCGCCCGCGTCACGGCCGAAGGCCTGATCGGTCTGTTCATCTCTCCCGACGCCAAGAAGGGCGCCGTCATCGAAGTCAACTGCGAAACCGACTTCGTGGCCAAGAACGATGACTTCGTCGCCTTCGTGAACAAGCTGGCCGAGCTGGTCACCACGCAGAACCCCGCTGACGTGGCCGCGCTGTCCGCGCTGCCCTACGGTGAAGGCACCGTCGAAACCACCCGCACCGCCCTGATCGGCAAGATCGGCGAAAACATGACCATCCGCCGCTTCGAGCGCATCGAGACGCCGAACGCGCTGGCCAGCTACGTGCACGGCGGCCGCATCGGCGTGCTGGTCGAGTACGCCGGCGCCGAGGAAGTGGGCAAGGACCTGGCCATGCACATCGCGGCCACCAAGCCCAAGGCCCTGAACGCCGATGGCGTGCCGGCCGCCGACATCGCCGCCGAGCGCTCGGTCGCCGAGCAGAAGGCCGCCGAGTCGGGCAAGCCCGCCGAGATCGTCGCCAAGATGGTCGAAGGTTCGATCCAGAAGTACCTGAAGGAAGTGACGCTGCTGTCGCAGCCCTTCGTCAAGAACGACAAGCAGTCCGTCGAGCAGATGCTCAAGGAAAAGGGCGCTTCGATCAGCAAGTTCGTGCTGTTCGTCGTCGGCGAAGGTATCGAGAAGAAGACCAGCGATTTTGCCGCTGAGGTTGCCGCCGCTGCCGCCGGCCGCGCCTGAGCTGCAAGGTAGTGCTTAAGGGCCGGTGCTAGATATTTCTAGTCCGGCCTATTTCTTGTCTTACACTTTCGTCGGATTGTTCCTCGGGATATCTCCTATGAGCAGCAGATCATACAAACGGGTTCTTCTCAAACTTTCCGGCGAGGCGCTGATGGGCGAGGACGCCTTCGGCATCAACCGCGCCACCATCGTCCGCATGACCGATGAGATCGCCGAGGTTGCCGCCATGGGCGTCGAGCTGGCCATCGTCATCGGCGGGGGCAACATCTTCCGTGGCGTCGCCCCGGGGGCGCAGGGCATGGACCGCGCCACCGCCGACTACATGGGCATGATGGCCACCATCATGAACGCGCTTGCCCTGCAGGACGCGCTCAAACACAAGGGCGTGGACACCCGCGTGCAATCCGCCCTGAATATCGACCAGGTCGTCGAACCCTACATCCGGCCCAAGGCCCTGCGCTACCTGGAAGAAGGCCGGGTCGTCATCTTCGCCGCCGGCACGGGCAATCCGTTCTTCACGACCGATACCGCCGCCGCCCTGCGCGGCGCCGAGATCGGCGCGGAGATCGTGCTGAAGGCCACCAAGGTCGACGGCATCTACAGCGCGGATCCCAACAAGGATCCCACCGCCACGCGCTATGCGCGCATCAGCTTCGACGAGGCCATCGTCCGCCGCCTCGAGGTCATGGACGCCACCGCTTTCGCGCTGTGCCGCGACCAGAAACTGCCGATCAAGGTGTTTTCGATCAACAAGTCCGGCGCGCTCAAGCGCGTGGTCGCCGGCGAAGACGAAGGCACGTTGGTACACGTTTAAAAAAGGAAATACCATGAGCGTCGCAGATATCCGCAAATCCGCAGAATCCAGGATGGTCAAGTCGCTTGAAACGCTCAAGACCAACCTGTCCAAGATCCGCACGGGCCGCGCCCACACCGGCATCCTGGATCACGTCCAGGTCGAGTACTACGGTTCGCCGGTGCCCGTGAGCCAGGTCGCCAACCTCAACCTGGTCGACGCGCGCACCATCAGCGTGCAGCCCTACGAGAAGAACATGGCCTCGGTCATCGAGAAGGCGATCCGCGAGTCGGACCTGGGCCTGAACCCCATGTCCATGGGTGATACCATCCGCGTTCCCATGCCGGCCCTCACCGAAGAGCGCCGCCGCGATCTCACCAAGGTCGTGCGCAGCGAAGGCGAGGATGCCAAGGTCGCCGTGCGCAACCTGCGCCGCGAGGCCAACGACGCCCTGAAGAAACTCGTCAAGGACAAGGAGATCTCCGAGGACGACGAGCGCCGCGCCCAGGACGACGTCCAGAAGCTGACCGACCGCCATGTCGCCGAGATCGACAAGATGGTCGCCCAGAAAGAAGCGGAAATCATGACCGTATAATCGCTGGCGCCGCGCCGCCGCGCGGCGCGTCGCGCCGGACGGGCCGCATCCGTCCGCGCGGCCAGCATCCTGGTCCCCGCGCGCCGCCACGCCCGGCGAAGCGGCGCGACGGCCCAGGCCTTCCTTTTCCAGCCGGCCATTCCGCGCAAGTCCTTACCTCATGGCAATCAGCTCGACTCAGGCGATACCCGAAACCCGGGACATTCCCGAACACGTGGCCATCATCATGGATGGCAATGGGCGGTGGGCGACGAAGCGGCTGCTGCCCAGGACGGCGGGGCACGCCAAGGGCGTGCAGGCGGTGCGCCGCGTGGTCGAGGCCTGCGGCCGAGCGGGGGTGCGCTACCTGACCCTCTTTGCCTTCAGCTCCGAGAACTGGCGCCGGCCCGCCGAGGAAGTCTCGCTGCTCATGCGCCTCTTCGTGCAGGCCCTGGAGCGCGAGGTCGACAAGCTCCAGGAGCAGGGCGTGCGCCTGCACGTCATCGGCGATCTTTCCGCCTTCGAGCCCCGGCTGCAGGAGCTGATCCATGCGGCCCAGGAGCGCACGCGCCATAACGACCGCCTGCACCTGACCGTGGCGGCCAATTACGGCGGCCGCTGGGACATCCTGCAGGCCGTGCGCGCCATGCTGGCCGCCGACCCTGCTCTGGCCAGCCACCCCGAGCGCGTGGACGAGGAAAGCCTGTCGCGGCACCTGTCCATGGCCTGGGCGCCCGAGCCCGACCTGTTCATCCGCACCGGCGGCGAGCAGCGCATTTCCAATTTCCTGATCTGGCAGATGGCCTACGCGGAGTTCTACTTCACGGAGCGCTATTGGCCGGATTTCGGCGCGGACGAACTGCAGGCGGCATTCGACTGGTACCGCACGCGCGAGCGCCGCTTCGGCCGCACCAGCGCCCAGCTTCTCGAAAGCGGGGCAAAATAAGCGCCGGCGGGCGCGCCAACTCCAGGGAGACCTCCTCATATGCTGGGTCAGCGCATTGTTACCGCTGCCATTCTGCTGGCCATCCTGGCCGCGGCCATGGCCAGCGCCAACCCGTGGTGGCTCCTGGCTCTGCTGGCCCTGGCCGCCGCCTGCGCCAACTGGGAATGGCTGCGCCTCACCCTTCCTCAGCCGCCGTCGCGCCCGGTGGCCGTCGGCGTGGCCGCCCTGGTCTTCGCGGTCCTGCTGGGCCTGGCTTCGGCCTGGCTGGCGGGGCGGCGGTCCGGGTGGGCCGATCCCGCCTGGCTGCTCGATTACCTGGCTCCGCTGGTGGCGGCCGTCTGGCTGGCGGGCGCCGGCACCGCCGTGGTCCGGGGGCGGTCCGACGCCCCGCCGGCCAGCCTGCCCTGGTCGCTGTTCTCCATTCCCGCCGTCATTGCCGCCTGGGCCGTGCTGGCGCAGATGTACCTGGCCCGCGGCGCGGGGTTCGTGGTGTCGCTGCTGGCGCTGGTGTGGGTGGCGGACATCGCTGCATACTTTGCCGGACGCGCCTTCGGCAAGCGTAAACTGGCGCCGCGGGTCAGCCCGGGCAAGACGGTGGAGGGCGCGGTGGCCGGCGTGCTGGGCGCCGTGATCTGGATCGGCCTGTCCAGCCTCTGGCAGGACAGCTACGGGCACGCGCTGGTGGCGCGCTGGGGATTCTGGCTGGCGCTGCCGCTGGCGGCGCTGCTCGGCGTGGTGTCCATCATGGGCGACCTGTTCGAATCGCTGCTCAAGCGCCGCGCCGGCCGCAAGGATTCCAGCGGGCTGCTGCCGGGCCACGGCGGCGTGTACGACCGCATCGACGCGATCCTGCCGGTCGCGCCGGTTGCGCTAATTTTGTCTGGAGTGTTGTTTTGACGGCTTTTCAACGCGTCGTGGTGCTGGGGTCCACGGGTTCCATCGGTGAAAGCACGCTGGATGTGATCGCGCGCCATCCGGAGCGGCTGGCGGTCTATGCGCTGTCGGCATACAGCCGCATCGACCGGCTGGCCCGGCAGGCGCAGGCCAGCGGCGCGGCGGTGGTGGTGGTGCCCGATGACGCGGCGCGCAGGAAGTTTCTGCAGCTCTGGCCGGCGGGCCGGCCGGCGCCCGAGATCCGCGTGGGTGCGCGGGCGCTGGCCGAGACGGCGGCCGATCCGCAATGCGACGCCGTCATGGCGGCCATCGTGGGGGCGGCCGGGCTGCCGGCGGCGCTGGCCGCCGCCCGCGCGGGCAAGCGCGTGCTGCTCGCCAACAAAGAGGCGCTGGTCGCCGCCGGCACGCTGTTCATGCAGGCCGTGCGCGACAACGGCGCCGAACTGCTGCCTATCGACAGCGAACATAACGCCATCTTCCAGTGTCTGCCGCATGGCGGACGGGCGATCGCGCCCCAGGCGCCCGCGCCCGGCGTGCGGCGGCTGCTGCTCACCGCCTCGGGCGGCCCGTTCCGCGGGCGCGATCTCGAAGACCTGCACGACGTCACCCCGGCCCAGGCCTGTGCCCATCCCAACTGGAGCATGGGACGCAAGATCTCGGTGGATTCGGCCACCATGCTGAACAAGGGCCTGGAAGTCATCGAGGCGCACTGGCTGTTCGCCATGCCGCCCGAGCGCATCGAGGTGGTGGTCCATCCGCAGAGCGTGGTGCACTCGATGGTGGAGTACGAGGACGGCTCCATCCTGGCGCAGCTGGGCCAGCCCGACATGCGCACCCCCATCGCCTACGGGCTGGGTTTTCCCGAACGCATCGACAGCGGGGTGGGGCCGCTGGACCTGGCGCGGCTGGGCCGGCTGGACTTCGAAAAACCGGATTTCGCGCGGTTTCCGTGCCTAGCGCTCTCGTTCGACGCGCTGCGCGCCGGGCAGGCTGCCTGTGTGGCGCTGAATGCCGCCAACGAGGTCGCGGTGGCGGCATTCCTGGCCGGACGCCTGGCCTACACCTGGATTCCCCGCGTCATCGAGGCCGCCCTGGAGTGGCAGGCCGGACGGGCATCTGTTACGCTCGATGATCTCGACGACATACTGGCCCTCGATGCGGAGTCGCGGGCTTATGCCGGCAACCTCGGGCTCGCCTGAGACCGGCGCGCCTTCCAGGTTCGGATCCCCATGCTTTTCACCCTGCTGGCCTTTGCCATCGCGCTTGGCTCCCTGATCATCTTCCATGAGTTCGGGCACTACTGGGTGGCGCGGCTGTGCGGCGTCCGGGTGCTGCGCTTTTCGCTGGGTTTCGGCAGGGTCGTGCTGCGCCGCATCGACAAGCACGGCACCGAATGGGCAATTTCGGCGCTGCCCCTGGGCGGCTACGTCAAGATGCAGGACGACGCGCCGCCCGGCGCGCCGGCGGCCGAGGCGGCCGGGGCCTTCAACGCCCAGCCCGTGGGCAAGCGCATCGCCATCGTGCTGGCCGGCCCGGTCTTCAACCTGCTGCTCGCCGTGCTGCTCTACACCGGCCTGAACCTCGCCGGCACCGAGGAGCCGCAGGCCATCCTGGCCCAGCCGGCCGCGGGCACGCCCGCCGCGCAGGCGGGGCTGGCGCAGGGCGACCGCATTCTCTCCATCGACGGCCAGGAAGTCGCCTCCTGGACGGACGCCCGCTGGCGTCTGCTCGACGTGCTGTCCACCGGCGGACGCGTGCGCGTCGAGGTGGCCGCGCCCTCGGGGGCGGCCCATGAGCGCGAGCTCGTGCTGCCGCCCAACGACATGGCCCCGGGCGGAGAAGATCCGCTGGCCGCGGCCGGCATACGGCTCGCCCAGCCTCGCCCGGTGGTGCGCTCGGTCATCGAAGGCGGAGAAGGGCAGGCGGCCGGACTGCGCCAGGGCGACCGCATCGTCGCGGCGGACGGCCAGCCCGCCACGGACACCGGCGAGCTCGTGCGCCTCATCCAGGAAAGCGCGGGACGCCACATGTCCCTGTCCGTGCAGCGCGAGGGCGCGCTCGTCACCGTGGGCGTGACGCCCCGCGCCGAAAAGGTCGACGGCCGCGAAATCGGCCGCCTGGGCGTGCAGCTGGGCGCGGACATCCCCCGCGTGACGGTCAGTTACGGTCTGGGCGAGAGCCTGCAGCGGGCCGCGGCGCGCACCTGGGACACCGCCTGGTTCTCGCTGCGCATGATGGGGCGCATGGTCCTGGGCGAAGTATCCTGGCGCAACGTCAGCGGTCCGGTCACCATCGCCGACTACGCCGGCCAGACCGCACGCATCGGCATTGTTGCGTACATCGCTTATATCGCCTTGATCAGCATCAGCCTCGGCGTTCTGAATTTGCTTCCCATTCCCATGCTGGATGGGGGCCATCTGCTGTACTATCTCGTCGAAATCGTGCGGGGCAGCCCGCCGCCGGAGCGCTGGATCGGCATCGGACAGCGCGCCGGGCTAGGCATTCTGGTGGCCCTCATGGGCCTTGCTCTTTTCAACGACTTCACGCGCCTGTTCACCTAGTGCGCCGCCCGGAGCGCCCGCCCCGCGCGCAGGCGCGGCCGGGGCACGACACCGGGCGCGAATTAGCATAAAATCCCCCGCCATTTGCACGACCGAGGATACTCAAGGATGTCTTTTCGCCGGATGTTTCATCACAAAAAGGGTGTACTGCCGGGCGTATTGCCGAGTCTGATCGCCGCATTGCTGGCGCCGGCCATGGCCCATGCCTTCGACCCTTTTGTCGTGCGGGATATCCGCGTCGAAGGGATACAACGGACCGACCCCGGCACCGTCTTCGGGTACCTGCCGGTCAAGGTGGGCGAGCAGTTCACCGAGGAAGAAGCCACCGAGGCCATCCGCCGCCTGTACGGCACCGGCTTCTTCACCGACGTCAAGATCGAAACCGAGAACAACGTCGTGGTCGTGGTGGTCCAGGAGCGGCCCACCATCGCGTCGATCAATTTCAGCGGCATGCGCGAGTTCGACTCCAAGGCCATCATCACCTCGCTGGCGCAGGTGGGCTTCGCCGAAGGCCGCATCTTCGACCGCTCCATGCTCGAGCGCGCCGAGTACGAACTCAAGCAGCAATACCTTTCCAAGGGCAAGTACGGCGTCGAAGTGACCGCCACGGTCACGCCGCTGCCGCGCAACCGCGTGGGCGTCAGCTTCGACGTGTTCGAAGGGGCGGTGGCGCGCATCCAGGAAATCCGCTTCGTGGGCAACAAGGCGTTTTCCGAGAGCGACCTGCTCGACGAATTCAAGCTCACCACGCCGGGCTGGCTGACCTGGTACACCGACACCGACAAGTATTCGCGCGAAAAGCTCGAGGGCGACCTGGAGCGCCTGCGCTCCTTCTACCTCGACCGCGGCTATCTCGAGTTTTCCGTCGAGCCGCCGCAGGTCACGATTTCGCCCGACCGCAAAGACATCCGCATCACGATCACGCTGCATGAAGGCGAGCCGTACAAGGTGCGCAGCGTGAAGCTGGCCGGCAACCTGCTGGGCCTGGACAAGGAAATCGAGCAGCTCGTGCAGACCAAGCCGGGCGAGACGTTCTCGGCGGCCAAGGCCAACGATTCCGCCAAGGCCATCACCGACTACCTCGGCGAGCTGGGCTATGCCTTCGCCAACGTCAACCCCAATCCGCAGCTCGACCGCGCCAAGCACGAGGCCGACGTGACCTTCTACGTCGATCCGAGCCGCCGCGTCTACGTGCGCCGCATCCAGATCGGCGGCAACACCCGCACCCGCGACGAAGTGGTGCGGCGCGAGATGCGCCAGCAGGAAGCGGCGTGGTACGACGCGAAAGACATCAAGACCTCCCGCGACCGTATCGACCGCCTGGGCTACTTCAGCGACGTCAACGTCAAGACCGACCCCGTGCCGGGCTCGCCCGACCAGGTCGACGTCAACGTGGACGTGAAGGAAAAGCCCACCGGCATGATCAACCTGGGCGTGGGCTACGGCTCGTCCGAAAAAGCCATCCTGTCGGCGGGCATCAGCGAGGACAACGTCTTCGGCAGCGGCACCAACCTGACGCTGCAACTGAACACCAGCAAGACCAACCGCGCGGTGGTGCTCTCGCACACCGATCCGTACTGGACCAAGGACGGCATCAGCCGCACCACGTCGGCGTACTACCGCGTCACCGAGCCCTGGAACAACAACGACGGCGACTACCGCGTGAAGTCCATGGGCCTGGGCATGAACTTCGGCGTGCCCATCTCGGAATACGACCGCATCTTCCTGGGCGCCAACCTCGAGCACAACCAGATCGACCTGTACGACAACTCGCCCAAGGCGTACCGCGACTTCGTGGACGAGTACGGCGACTCCACCAATTCGGTCATCTTCAACGCCGGCTGGAGCAAGGACACGCGCGACAGCGCGCTGGCGCCCACGCGCGGCTCGTACACCCGCCTGAAGGCCGACCTGGGCACGGTGGACCTGCAGTACTACATGCTGAGCGCGCAGCAGCAGTATTTCGTGCCGCTGGGCGGCGCCTATACGCTGGCCCTGAACGGCATGGTGGACTGGGGCCGCAGCTACGGCAGCAAGGCGTATCCGATCATCAAGAACGTGTATGCCGGCGGCATCGGCACGGTGCGGGGCTACGAAGGCTCGTCGCTCGGCCCGCGCGATACCGTTACGGGCGACTACCTGGGCGGCACCCGCCGCATCGTGGCCAACGCCCAGTTGTTCCTGCCGTTCCCGGGCGCCTCGAAAGACCGCACGCTGCGCTGGTTCCTGTTCACGGACGCCGGCCAGGTGGGCGCCAGCAGCGGCCAGTCGTGCTCGCGGGGCAAGGACAACTCCGAGGTCGAGGATCCGTGCGGCTGGCGGTTCTCGGCCGGTATCGGCCTGTCGTGGCAGTCGCCCATGGGGCCGCTGCAGCTTTCGTATGCCCGTCCGCTCAACTCGAAGTCGGGCGACGACAAGCAGAGCTTCCAGTTCCAGATCGGAACGGGGTTCTGAGCGGCCGTTACGCTTGAAAACAAGGGCAGGGGGCGCCGATCCGGCTCCCCTGCGGTTTAGTGGCACAATACACACTTTGGCTTTGCCTTACTCGAAGGTGAGATTTTCATGATGTCTGATTTCGCACTTAAATCCTCGAACGTTCCGGGCGGCAAGCGCCTGGGCAAGCTGGGCGGCTCGCTGGCTCTGGTAGGTGCGCTCCTTCTCGGTTCGGCGGCGGTTCCCGCCCAGGCGCAAGGCACCAAGATCGGCTTCGTGAACACGGAACGGATCCTGCGCGAATCGGGCCCGGCCAAGACGGCGCAAAGCAAGATCGAATCCGAATTCAAGAGGCGCGATGACGAGCTCCAGCGCATGAGCTCCAATCTGCGCGCACAGGCCGAGAAGTTCGACAAGGACGCGCCCGTGCTGTCGGAATCCGACCGCGTGAAGCGCCAGCGCGAACTGTCCAACCTGGACACCGACCTGCAGCGCAAGCGCCGCGAATTCCAGGAAGACTTCAACCGTCGCCGCAACGAGGAATTCTCGGCCATCGTGGCCAAGGCCAACGAAGCCATCAAGCGCATCGCCGAGCAGGAAAACTACGACCTGATCATCCAGGACGCCGTGACGGTCAACCCCCGCATCGACATCACCGACAAGGTGATCCAGAGCCTGGGCAAGTAAGCCGCATCCGCACGCCATGCCGGTCTTGCTGGATCATGCCCGCGCGCCCACGCTTCACGAGCTGCTGAGCGCCGTCAACACCCAGGGTCTGGACTGGCGCATCGGCGGCCATTCCGGCGCGGACGCGATTCGGGTCCGCGGCATCGGCACCCTGTCATCCGCCGGCCCGGAAGAAATCAGCTTCCTGGCCAATCCCCGCTACCAGAGCCAGCTCGGGTCTACCCGGGCGGGCGCGGTCATCGTCGGGCCCGAGGCAGCCGGCGCGCTGGCCGGGCAGGGCGTCGGCGAGCGCCTGGCGCTGGTCGTGTGCAAGCACCCCTACCTGCTCTATGCCCGGGTGGCGCAATGGTTCGACGCCGCACGCCGCCCCGCGCTGCCGGGCGAGGTGCATCCGTCCGCCGTGGTGGCTTCCGATGCGGTGATCGAGGACGGGGTCCGCGTGGGGCCGAACTGCGTCATCGAGCCGGGCGCGCGCATCGGCCGCGGCACCGTGCTCGGGCCGGGCTGTGTGATCGGCCGGGGTTCGTCCGTCGGCCCGTCCAGCCGGCTGCATGCCAACGTCACCCTCTACGAGGGCGTCAAGGTGGGCGCGCGCGCCATCATCCACAGCGGCGCCGTGCTGGGCGCCGACGGATTCGGCTTCGCGCCCGATCCCACCCTGGGCAAGGGCGCCTGGGGCAAGATCCCGCAGCTGGGCGGCGTGACCATCGGCGACGACGTCGAGATCGGCGCCAACACCACCATCGACCGCGGCGCGCTGGAAGACACCGTCGTGTCCGACGGCGTGAAGCTCGACAACCAGATCATGGTGGCGCACAACGTGCGCATCGGCGCCCACACGGCCATGGCGGCCTGCGTGGGCGTGGCCGGCTCGACCACGATCGGCGAGCGCTGCACCATAGGCGGCGCGGCCATGCTGTCGGGCCACCTCACGCTGGGCGACGACGTGCACATTTCGGGCGGCACGGCGGTGACGTCCAACATCACGAAGCCCGGCCGCTACACGGGGGTCTACCCCTACGCGGAACACGGCGAATGGCAGCGCAACGCCGCCGTGATACAACAATTGGCGCAGTTGCGCCGTCGCGTGCGCGCGCTGGAAAAGGAGTAGGGCCGGTCCGCACCGGCCCTGGCGCGCGCCGCCCGATTCATTTCATTTCGCAGGAATTCATACAAAAATGGAACTCGACATCAAGGGGATCATGGAGAGGCTGCCGCATCGCTATCCGATGCTGCTGATCGATCGCGTCATCGAAATGGTCCCCGGAAAGTCCATCGTGGCCATCAAGAACGTCTCCATCAACGAGCCGTTCTTCACTGGCCATTTCCCGCACCATCCGGTCATGCCGGGCGTGCTCATCGTCGAAGCCATGGCCCAGGCGTCCGCGCTGTTTTCGTTCACCGACGAAAACGGCGGCCTGAAGTGCGAAGGCTCCAAGACGGCGTATTATCTGGTGGGCATCGACGGCGCGCGTTTCCGCCGCCCCGTGGTGCCGGGCGACCAGTTGCGCATCGAAGTGGAAGCCGAGCGCCTGAGCCGCAGCATCTGTAAGTACCAAGCGCGCGCCCTGGTCGATGGGCAGGAAGTGGCGTCGGCCAAGCTGATGTGCGCGATCCGCAGCCTGGAAGAGTAAATGCCCGGGAACATCCATCCTACCGCCATCGTCGACCCGGCGGCCAAGATCGACCCCAGCGCCGTCATCGGCGCCTACACCGTCATCGGGCCGAACGTCACCGTCGGCGCGGGCACGCACATCGGCGAGCATTGCGTGGTCGACGGCGTGACCTCCATCGGACGCGACAACCGTTTCTACCGCTACTGCTCCATCGGCGGCATGCCGCAGGACAAGAAGTACAAGGGCGAGCCCACGCGGCTGGAAATCGGCGACCGCAACACGGTGCGCGAGTTCACGACCTTCAATACCGGCACCGTGCAGGATGGAGGGGTCACCACGCTGGGCAATGACAACTGGATCATGGCCTACGTGCACATCGCCCACGATTGCCACGTCGGCAACAACACCATCCTGGCCAACTCCGTGCAGCTGGGCGGCCACGTGCACGTGGGCGACTGGGCTATCGTGGGCGGACTGACCGGCGTGCACCAGTTTTCGCGCATCGGCGCGCACAGCATGACGGGCGGCAACAGCTCGCTCATGCAGGACACGCCGCCGTTCGTGCTGGCGGCGGGCAACCCGTGCCGCCCGGTGGGCATCAACGTCGAGGGCCTGAAGCGCCGCGGTTTTTCGGCCGCCGCCATTTCGGCCCTGCGCGACGCCTACAAGATCATCTACCGGCGCGGGCTCGCGCTGGACGCCGCGCGCGCCGAACTGCGCGCGCGCCAGCAGGCCGAACCCGAGGTAGCCGAGCACCTGCAGGTCATGCTCGACTTCCTGGACGTCGCCTCGCGCGGCATCATCCGCCCATGACCGTGCGCATCGGCATGGTGGCTGGCGAGCCTTCGGGCGACCTGCTGGCCGGCCGCATCATTGCCGGCCTGCGCGCGCGCCAGCCCGACCTGGCCTGCGCGGGCATCGGCGGGCCGCAGATGCAGGCGCAGGATTTCGAGGCCTGGCATCCCATGCATGCGCTGACCGTGTTCGGCTACGTGGACGCCCTCAAGCGGCTGCCCAGCCTGCTGGGTACGTACCGCGACGTGAAGCAGCGCTGGCTGGCCGAACCGCCCTCGGTGTTCGTCGGCATCGACGCGCCCGACTTCAACCTGCGGCTGGAGCAGCAGCTGCGCGAGGCCGGCACGCCCACCGTGCATTTCGTGGGGCCCTCCATCTGGGCCTGGCGCTACGAGCGCATCCACAAGATCAAGGCCGCGGTGTCGCACATGCTGGTGCTGTTTCCGTTCGAGGAAGAGATCTACCGCAAGGAAGGCATTCCGGTGACGTATGTCGGCCATCCGCTGGCCGGCGCCATCCCCAAGGAGCCCGACCGGGCCGCCGCCCGCGCACGCCTGGGCATCGACCCGCATGCCCGCGTACTGGCCATTCTGCCGGGCAGCCGCTCGTCCGAGATCCGCCTGCTGGCCCCTCGCTTCCTGCAGGCCGCCCAGCGGTTGCTCAAGCGCGATCCGGCCCTGCAGTGCGTGGTGCCCATGGTGAACGACCAGCGGCGCGAGGAATTCCAGGCCATCCTGGCCCGCCACCCGGTGCCCGGGCTGCGCTGCATCACCGCCCAGGACCTTCATGGCGCGCAAGGCGAGCGCCAGGCGCCGGTGGCCTGGTCGGTCATGGAGGCCAGCAACGCCGTGCTGGTGGCCAGCGGCACCGCCACGCTCGAAACCGCGCTGTACAAGCGGCCCATGGTGATCTCCTACGTGCTCTCGCCCTGGATGCGACGCATCATGGCCTGGAAATCCGGCCAGCAGCGGCCCTACCTGCCCTGGGTGGGGCTGCCCAATGTGCTGCTGCGCGATTTCGCCGTGCCCGAACTCTTGCAGGACGACGCCACGCCTGAGAAACTGGCCGATGCGACCTGGGCCGCGCTCACCGACGAGGCGCTGGCCGCGCGCATCGAATCGCGCTTCGCGGCCCTGCACCAGGAGCTGCTGCGCGATACGCCGGCGCTGGCGGCCCAGGCGATCCTGGAGGTGGCTGATGGAGCAGCCTGAGCTTTTCTCCGCGCCCGCACAGCCCGCGCTGGTGACCGCCGGCGTGGACGAGGCCGGCCGCGGCCCGCTGGCGGGGGCCGTTTACGCGGCGGCCGTCATTCTGCATCCCGACCGTCCCATCGCCGGCCTGGCGGACTCCAAGGCGCTCAAGGCCGAAACGCGCGAGGCCCTGGCGCTGGAGATACGGGCGCGAGCCTGGGCCTGGTCCGTGGCTTGCGCCAGCGTGGCCGAAATCGACAGCCTGAATATCCTGCGCGCCACCATGCTGGCCATGCAGCGCGCCGTGCGGGGGCTGGCCACCGCGCCCCAGCTCGCCCTGGTGGACGGCAACCAGGCGCCCCGGCTGGGCTGCACCGTGCAGACCGTCATCAAGGGCGACGCGCGGGTGCCGGCCATTTCCGCGGCGTCTATCCTGGCCAAGACCGCCCGCGACGCCGATCTGCTGCGGCTGCACGAGCAATATCCCCAGTACGGCTTCGACCAGCACAAGGGCTACGGCACACCGCTGCACCTGGAACGCCTGCGGTTGCACGGCCCGTGCCCCGAGCACCGGCGCAGCTTCGCGCCCATCAAGGCTTTCGGCCTGGTCGCATGAAATACGTCAGCTCGCGCGAGAATCCCGCCGTGAAGGCGCTGGCTCGCCTGGCCGCGCACGCCGGAAAACGCGGCGAAGCCGTGCTGCTGGACGGCGTGCATCTGTGCCAGGCGTGGCTGCAGCGCCATGGCGCGCCCGAGCAGGCCGTGTTCGACGCCGCGCGCCTGGACGCGCCCGAAATCGCCGCCCTGGCGCGCCAGGTGCCGGCCGAACGCTGCCTGGCCCTGGACGGGCGGCTGATGCGTGTGCTGGCCAGCGTGGAAAGCGGGCAGGGCGTGGCTTTCGTGGTTCGCCCGCCCGCGCCGGCCATGCCGGCCGCTGTCGAGGAGAACTGCGTGCTCTTCGACCGGATCCAGGATCCCGGCAATGTCGGCACCCTGTTGCGCACTTGCGCCGCGGCGGGCGTGCGGCGGGTGTTCCTGGCCACGGGCACGGCGGCGGCATGGTCGCCGAAAGTGCTGCGCAGCGGTCAGGGCGCGCATTTCGCGCTGGCCATCCACGAGCACGCGGATCTGCCCGCGCTCTTGCCGCGGCTGAAAGTGCCGCTGGTCGCCACCGCCCTGGAAGGCGCGCGCGACCTGTACGACGGCAGCCTGCCCGGGCGCTGCGCCTGGGTGTTCGGCCACGAAGGCCAGGGCGTGGCGCCCGAGCTGCTGGCCGCCGCCGCCCTGAAAGTGCGCATTCCGCATGACGCGGCCGCGGTGGAGTCGCTCAACGTGGGCGCGGCCGCCGCCATCTGCCTCTTCGAACAGCGCCGCCAGGCCCTGCGCCACGGCGGGCGTTGAGCCCGGCCCCGGCCGCGGCCCGCCGGCAAGAGCGGGCGCGCCGCGCCCTGCATCCTCGGACCTCGGACCGGCTCGGGCTGCCCGAGCCGCCTCTGGGCTCAGGCCTTGTCCAGCCCGACTTCCTGCAGCACGGTGGTGGAGATTTCCTCGATGGACTTGGTGGTGGTGGACAGCCACGAGATGCCTTCGCGGCGCATCATGCGTTCGGCCTCGGCCACCTCGTAGCGGCACTGCTCGAGCTGGGCGTAGCGGCTGTTGGGGCGGCGTTCGTTGCGCACTTCCGCCAGCCGCTCGGGCTGGATGGACAGGCCGAAGAGCTTGGAGCGGTAGGGGGCGATGGTGGAGGGCAGGGCGCCGCGCTCGAAGTCGTCGGGCGTGAGCGGGAAGTTGGCCGCCTTTACAGCGTACTGCATGGCGAGGTAGAGGCTGGTGGGGGTCTTGCCGCAGCGCGACACCCCGACCAGGATCACGTCGGCCTGGTCGAGCTGGTTGACGAACTGGCCGTCGTCGTGGGCCAGGCTGAAGTTGATGGCGTCGATGCGATTGCGGTACTTTTCCGAGTTGGCCGCCATGTGCGAGCGGCCGATGGAATGGCTGGATTTGAGACCCAGCGCCTGCTCGATGTGGCTCACGAAGGTTCCGAACAGGTCGAGGAAAATGCCGTTCGCCTGGCGAACGCGCGCCAGGATGTCGGGGTTGACCAGGGTGCTGAACACGATGGGCGGCACGCCCGTGTCCTGGGCGCTGCGGTCGATGCGGGCGGCCACCTCGGCGGCTTTTTCCAGGGTGTCGACGAAGGGCAGCCGCACGGGCTTGAATTCCACCCCCTCGAACTGCGAGAGCACGGATTGGCTGAACGTCTCGGCGGTGATGCCGGTGCTGTCCGAAACGATGTATACGACGCGGGCGTTGGGGCTTGATGTCATGTGTAAAAAATTCCAACCGGGCGGATGGCCGGATGTGCTCCACCGAGTACAATCAGGCCCCGATAAGTCACCCCAAGGGGCGGTTCCAGGCCAGTTTGGTCAGCGTGTGGATGGCTCGATCCATACCCTGACCAAACTCGCTTTCATTCCATTGTAAAAGGTGACTTCAATGTCGTATGTCGTTTCGTTCGAGCAGCTCCGCATGACGGACGTGGACTCGGTAGGAGGCAAGAACGCATCACTGGGCGAAATGATCAGCCAGCTCGCGGGCGCGGGCGTGCGCGTGCCGGGCGGTTTCGCCACCACCGCGGAAGCATTCCGCGATTTCCTCAAGGCTTCCGGGCTGGACAAGCGCATTGCCGACAGGCTGGCCGCGCTGAATCCGGAAGACGTGCGCGAACTGGCCTCGGCGGGCGCCGAGATCCGCCAGTGGATCGTCGACGCGCCGTTCTCCCCTGAGTTCGAAAAGCAGATCCGCGACGCTTTCGCCGCGCTGGACGCCGACGGCAAGGGTTCGTTCGCCGTGCGTTCGTCCGCCACCGCCGAAGACCTGCCCGACGCCTCGTTCGCCGGGCAGCAGGAAACCTTCCTCAACGTGGTGGGCATCGACGACGTGCTGGACAAGATCCGCCACGTGTTCGCTTCGCTCTACAACGACCGCGCCATCTCGTACCGCGTGCACAAGGGCTATGCCCATGCCGACGTGGCGCTTTCGGCCGGCGTGCAGCGCATGGTGCGTTCCGACAAGGGCAGCGCCGGCGTCATGTTCACCATCGACACCGAGTCGGGCTTCCAGGACGTGGTGTTCATCACCTCGTCCTACGGCCTGGGCGAAACCGTGGTGCAGGGCGCCGTGAATCCCGACGAGTTCTATGTGTTCAAGCCCACGCTGGCCAGCGGCCACCAGCCCATCGTGGGCCGGCGCATCGGCTCCAAGCTCATCAAAATGGAATTCGACCCGGAACGCCCCGGCGGCCGAGCCGTGCGCACGGTGGACGTCCCCGTGTCGGAACGCAACCGCTATTCGCTCACCGATGACGAAGTGATCGAGCTGGCCCGCTACGCGGTCATCATCGAGAAGCACTACGGCCGTCCGATGGACATCGAGTGGGGCCGCGACGGCATCGACGGCAAGCTCTACATCCTGCAGGCGCGCCCCGAAACCGTGAAGTCGCAGCAGGCCGGCCATGACGTGCAGCAGCGCTACCGCCTGAAGGCCACCGGCCAGGTGCTGATCACCGGCCGCGCCATCGGCCAGAAGATCGGCTCGGGCCCGGTGCGCGTGGTGGCCGACATTTCCGACATGGACAAGGTCCAGGCCGGCGACGTGCTGGTCACCGACATGACCGATCCCAACTGGGAGCCGGTGATGAAACGCGCCTCCGCCATCGTCACCAACCGCGGCGGCCGCACCTGCCACGCAGCCATCATCGCGCGCGAGCTGGGCATCCCGGCCGTGGTCGGCTGCGGCAACGCCACCGACGTGCTGAAGGAGGGCCAGTCCGTGACGGTGTCGTGCGCCGAAGGCGACGAAGGCCGCATCTACGACGGCCTGATCGAGACCGAGGTCGAGGAAGTCCGCCGCGGCGAAATGCCGGCCATCGACGTGAAGATCATGATGAACGTGGGCAACCCCCAGCTCGCCTTCGACTTCGCGCAGATCCCCAACGCCGGCGTGGGCCTGGCCCGCCTGGAGTTCATCATCAACAACAACATCGGGATCCACCCCAAGGCGGTGCTGGACTATCCGAACGTGGACGGCGAGCTGAAGAAGGCCGTGGAATCGGCCGCCCGCGGCCATGCCAGCCCGCGCGCTTTCTTCGTGGAGAAGATGGCCGAAGGCGTGGCCACCATCGCGGCGGCGTTCTATCCCAAGCCGGTCATCGTGCGCATGTCCGACTTCAAGTCGAACGAATACCGCAAGCTGGTGGGCGGCTCGCGCTACGAGCCCGAGGAAGAGAACCCCATGCTGGGCTTCCGAGGCGCCTCGCGCTACATCGCCGAGGACTTCGCCGAGTGCTTCCGCATGGAATGCGAGGCGCTCAAGAAGGTGCGCGACGAAATGGGCCTGACCAACGTCGAGATCATGGTGCCGTTCGTGCGCACGCTGAGCCAGGCGGATCGCGTGGTGAAGCTGCTGGCCGCGCACGGCCTGGCGCGCGGCGAGAATGGCCTGAAGCTCATCATGATGTGCGAAGTGCCTTCCAACGCCATCCTGGCCGACGAGTTCCTGCAGTACTTCGACGGTTTCTCGATCGGCTCCAACGACATGACCCAGCTCACGCTGGGCCTGGACCGCGACTCCGGCATGGAGCTGCTGGCCGCCGATTTCGACGAACGCGACGAGGCCGTGAAGTTCATGCTGCGCCGCGCGATCAAGGCGTGCCTGGCGGCCAACAAGTACGTGGGCATTTGCGGCCAGGGCCCCAGCGATCACCCCGACTTCGCCCAATGGCTGAAGGACGAGGGCATTCTCTCCATGTCGCTGAACCCCGACACGGTGGTGGATACCTGGCAGCGCCTGGCGAAGTAGCCGGTCCACCGCCGAGGCGCCGTGGACCGGCAAAGCCGGATCCACGCGCCCCCGGCTTGGGGAACGTTCTGGTTTTGGGCCCTCGTGTCTTGCGGGGGCCGCGCGAGGGAGATTGAGTCGAGAACCCCCCGGCGCCCGTGAGGGCGCCGTTTTTTTGTTGGCGCGGCGCGTTTCAGGCGCGGGCGGGGTCTGGCGCGGGATGGGCGTTGCGGGCTTCGCGGGCGATGAGTTCGCGTTTGCGGTCGATGCCCCAGCGGTAGCCGGCCAGCGAGCCGTCGGTGCGCACGACGCGGTGGCAGGGGATGGCCAGGGCGACGGGATTGGTGGCGCAAGCGCGCGCCACGGCGCGCACGGCGCGCGGCGAGCCGATGCGGCGGGCCAGCTCGGTATAGGTAATGGTCGAGCCCGGCGGGATGTCGCGCAGCGCCTGCCATACCTTGCGCTGGAACGCCGTGCCGCGCACGTCCAGGGGCAGGTCCAGCCCCACGGACGGATCTTCCACGAAGCCCACCACGGCGGCCACCCAGCGTTCGAATTCCGGATCGCCGCCGATCAGGCGGGCGGCCCGGAAACGGTCTTGCAGTCCGCGCACCAGGCTGTCGGGGTCTTCGTCCAGGGCGATTTCGCAGACGCCCGCAGGGGTGGCGGCCACGAGCAGCGCGCCCAGCGAGCACTGGCCGACCGCGAAACGGATGTCCACGCCTTCGCCTTTCTTGCGAAAGACGGTGGGCGTCATGCCCAGCATGGCGGGCGCAGCCTCGTAAAAGCGGCCGCTGGAGTTGAAGCCGGCGCTGTACATGGCGTCGGTGATGCTGGCGCTGCGGTCGAGCTGCTGGCGCGCGCGGCGCGCGCGCAGGGCGTCGGCATAGGCCTTGGGCGTGATGCCGGTGACCGCCTTGAAAACGCGGTGGAAATGGAAGCGGCTCATGCCGGCCTCGCGGGCCAGGGTGGAAAGATCGGGAGGCTCCTGGCTTTCCAGCGCGCGGCAGGCGCGCTCGATGGCGGCGGTGTGCTGTTTCGGCAGGGCGGCGGCTTGATTCATGCTGGACTCCTGGAGGGGCGCCGGCGGGCGGGGCCCGCCGTTGTCGCGCTTTGATCGGAGCATCTCAATTCCGGGCCCGGCCCGCACTCCGCTTGTTGCGCTGCCAGGGCTTCGCCTTTCCGCGTTGGCCCCTCTTAGGCGGCCGCGTGCGCCAGGGGCGCCGCGCTCGCGGGCGCGCAGGTGTCGAGAAAGCGCCGGACCAGGCTGCAGGCCACGGGCGTGGCGCGCGCGTTGGCGACCAGATTGGGCACGTCCAGGTGCTCGGCGGCATAAGCCCGGCCGTGCAGTTCCAGGTGCGCGCGGATGAATTCGGGGCTGAACTCCGGGTGGAACTGGGTGGAATAGATGTTGCGGCCGATGCGGATCATCTGGTGGGCGTCGAGGTCGGAACGCGCCAGCACGGTGGCGCCGGGCGGCGTCTGCAGCACGGTCTGCGCGTGCAGCGTCTGGGCCGGGAAGCTCTGGGGCAGGCCCGCGAGCACCCGGTCGCCGGCGGCGGCGGGCTGCAGTTCTATGGTCTGCGTACCCACTTCGCGGCCGGCGGGGTTGTAGCCGACCTTGCCTCCCAGCGCGTGGGCCAGCAACTGGTGGCCGTAGCAGACGCCGAACATGGGCAGGCCGGCCGCGGCCGCCTCGCGCAGCCATTGGGCGGCCGCCTCGCTCCAGGGATCGAGGTCGGTGACCATGGCCGGCGAGCCCGTGATCAGCGCGGCCCGGTACGCGGCCGGCGGCCCGGGGAGCCGGCCGGCATGGACGGCCACGATCTCGGCCTCGCCAGGCTCGAGCCTGGCGGCCCGGGCCATCTGTTCGGCGTAGCCGCCGAACCGGTTTCTGAGGACGTCTTCGGGATCGCCGGTGTGCAGGATGAGCACGGGCAGGGGGGCGACAGGGTCGGAAGCGGCAGAAGTCATGGGGAGAAAAGGGCGACGGGCGCGCGGGACGGCCCGCGGCGCCGATGGTCAACGCGGACATGATAATGCACGGCGTGCGAGGGCGGGCGTTTCCGTTCCGTCCCGGAATACGTACAATCACCTGACTCACAACCTACTTACAGGCGACCCGGACATCATGTGGATTTGGCTTGGGCTGGCCGCGCTGGCGCTCATCGGGGAGCTGGCCACGGGAACCTTCTATCTGCTGCTGGTGGCCCTCGGATTGGCCGCCGGCGGCGTGGCGGCATGGTTCGGCGCCCACATCGAATGGCAGCTCGTCGCCTGCGGCGTGGTGGTGCTGCTGGGGCTGGCGGCGCTGCGCAAGGCGCGCGTCCTGAAAAAGCGCGAAGTCGATCCCGGCCGCAACGCCGACGTAAACCTGGACATCGGCCAGACCGTCATGGTCGATGCCTGGGCCGCCAACGGCACGGCGCGGGTCTGGTACCGCGGCGCGCACTGGCAGGCCGAGCTTGCCGCCGGGCAGCCGGCCCACGGCGGCGAGCACGTCATCACCGAGCTGCGGGGCACGCGCCTGGTGCTCACCCCCAAGGACGCGGCGGGCGGCCGCTAGGGCCGCCGCCTGGAGGAGCGCACGGCCGGAGGGCGCACCGCCATGAGGGCGCACCGTCAAGAGGGCGCGCCGCCAAGAGGGCGCACCGCCAAGAGGGCGCGCCGCATTTCCCATTCGTAATGAGGGTTCTATCATGATCGAGACATCCACCATCGTCCTGCTCGTCATCGTGGCGCTGGCCATCCTGATCGTCGTCAAGGCGATCGCCATCGTTCCGCAGCAGCATGCCTGGGTCGTCGAGCGGCTGGGCAAGTTCGACCGGGTGCTGTCTCCCGGGGCGGGCTTCGTGATTCCCTTTGTCGAGCGGGTGGCCTACCGGCACTCGCTCAAGGAAATTCCGCTGGACGTGCCCAGCCAGGTCTGCATCACGCGCGACAACACGCAGCTGCAGGTGGACGGCGTGCTGTACTTCCAGGTCACGGACCCGATGCGCGCGTCCTACGGCTCGTCGAATTACATCTCCGCCATAACGCAGCTCGCGCAGACCACGCTGCGCTCGGTCATCGGCAAGATGGAGCTCGACCGCACTTTCGAGGAGCGCGAAGCCATCAACAGCACCATCGTGTCGTCGCTGGACGAGGCGGCGCTCAACTGGGGCGTGAAGGTGCTGCGCTACGAAATCAAGGATCTGACTCCGCCCAACGAGATCCTGCGCGCGATGCAGGCGCAGATCACGGCCGAGCGCGAGAAGCGGGCCCTCATCGCCGCGTCCGAAGGCCGCCGCCAGGAGCAGATCAACATCGCCACCGGCGAGCGCGAGGCGGCCATCGCCCGCTCCGAGGGCGAGAAGCAGGCGCAGATCAACCAGGCTCAGGGCGAGGCGGCGGCGGTGCTGGCCATCGCCGAGGCCACGGCCAAGGCCATCACGCAGGTGGCCGGCGCTGTGCGCCAGCCGGGCGGCATGGAGGCGGTGAACCTCAAGGTGGCCGAGCGCTACGTCGAGGCGTTCGGCAACGTGGCCAAGGAAGGCAACACCCTCATCCTTCCGGCCAATCTGTCGGACGTGGGCGGCATGATCGCCTCGGCCATGACCATCGTGAAGTCCACGCGCAATCCCTGAACCCGCGTTCCGGCGCGCCGCGCATGATCGCTCCCGTCCACCTGCTGCTGACCGCCGTGCTGGCAGGGGTCCTGGCGCTGTGCGTGCTGGGGTCGCTGGCGCGCAGCGGCATGGCGGGCATCGCCGACACCATGCGCGCCAATGTGCTGCTCGTGCTGTCCATGCCTCTGCTGGCGCTGCAGCAGTATGAAGCGCCGCTGTGGCTATGCGTGATCCTGGCCAACGCGGGCGTGGCGCTGGCGCTGTGCGCCTATTTCTCGGGACTGCGGCGCGCGCTCGGGCTGCGGGTGCCGCGCCGCCTGATGGCGCTGTGCTGCGCGGCGGCGCTGGGCGCGCTGGTCTACTACACCTATGCGGCGCCGTCGATGCCGCGACGGGTGGCGGCGATGTCGTGCCTGATGCTGGCCTTCATGCTGGGCACGGCGGCGTCGGCGCGGCGCGCCATGCCCAACAACCGTTCCGGCTACAGCTACCGCTACGTCTGGTGGGTGGGCGTGGCGCTGGCGGCGGTCTGCGGCGGACGCGCCGTGCTGTACCTGGCCGAGGTGATGCAGGCGCAGAATGCCCTCGACCTCAAGGCCTGGAACGCCGTCTTCATGGTGCCCAGCGTGCTGGCCATGCCGTGCCTCACCATGGGCACCATCATGATCATCCACGACCGCATGCTGGCCGAGCGCGAGCGGGAGGCCAACACCGATTTCCTGACGGGCCTGATGTCGCGCAAGGCGTGGTGGCTGCAGGCCGAGCGCTGCTGCGCGCACGCCCTGCGCACACGCCGGCCGCTGGCGCTGATGCTGCTCGACATCGACCATTTCAAGCAGATCAACGATGCGCTCGGGCATGCGGCGGGGGATGCGGTGCTGCGCCATTTCGGGCTGCTCGCCACGGCCACGCTGCGCGCGGGCGATCACGTGGGAAGGGTCGGGGGAGAGGAGTTCGGCGTGCTGTTTCCCGACATGCGCGCCGAGGCCGCGATGGAAGCCGCGGGCCGGCTGCTGGCGTCGGTCAGGCGCACGCCGTGCAGCCATGCGGATGGGACGATTTCGTACACCTTCAGCGCGGGCGTGGCGGATTGGGTGCCGGGCGAGAATCTGCAGGGGCTGTATGCGCGCGCCGACCGCGCGCTCTACGCGGCCAAGGCGGCAGGCCGCAATCGCGTCGAAGGGCCGGGCGCGCCCGCGCAGTCGCTGGCGGCCGCGGCCTGAGGCTCAGCTATCGCGCCGCGAGCGCGTATCGTGCTTCATGATGCGTTCTTTCTCGCGCTGCCAGTCTTTCTCGCGGGCGGTGTCGCGCTTGTCGTAGAGCTTCTTGCCGCGGCCCAGCGCGAAGTCCAGCTTGATGCGTCCGTTCTTGTAGTGCAGGTTGAGCGGCACCAGCGTGTAGCCGCGCTGTTCCACCTTGCCGATCAGCTTGCTGATCTCCTCGGCCTTGAGCAGCAGCTTGCGCGTGCGCATGGCGTCGGGATGAATGTGCGTGGAGGCGGTGGGCAGCGGGCTGACGTGCATGCCCAGCAGGTAAAGCTCGCCGTCGCGCACGATGACGTAGCTTTCCTTGAGCTGCACGCGGCCTTCGCGGATGGCCTTGACTTCCCAGCCTTGCAGGACGAGGCCCGCTTCGTAGCGGTCTTCGATGAAATAGTCGTGTGAGGCCTTGCGGTTGTCGATGATGCTCATAAAGCCGGAATGAGTGTGAAGCCGGATTGCGGCGGGCCGGCAGCGCGCGGGTCCGACGGGGGGAGCTGATCGCGCGGGTCTGATCCCTCAAATCTTCGGGAAGGCTTGCCGGTTCTTGTCGCCGGTCTTGCCGCCGCGCGATCGGGCCGGGCCGGCCCGGACTGCCCGGTGCCGGTAAAATCCCGTCATTCTAGCCATTTGCGATAGCCGATGCACAAAGTCCAACGCTCCGTCCTCGTGCCCTACAGCGCCGCCCAGATGTTCGACCTGGTGGCCGACGTGGAAAAGTACCCCGAGTTCATGCCCTGGTGCGGGGGCGCGGAGGTGCAGCGCCGCGACGAGCACGGCATGCAGGCGTCCATCCTCATCAGTTTCGCGGGCATGAAGCAGCGCTTCACCACGCGCAACACGCACGATTACCCGCGCCGCATCGACCTGGAACTGGTGGACGGGCCGTTTTCCAGCCTGGCGGGGCACTGGGAATTCCAGGCGCTGGCCGAGGACGCCTGCAAGGTGTTGTTCACCATGGAGTACGCATTCTCGAACCGGCCGCTGGAGATGGTGGTGGGCCCCGTGTTCAACCGCATCGCCACCAGCTTCATCGATTCGTTCACCAAGCGCGCGCAGGCCAAGTATGGGGAATGACGCCACCGTGAAAGTCCGTGTCTGCCACGCGCAGCCGGGACGAGCCTGGATGCGCGAGCTGACGCTGCCGGCCGGCGCCACGGTGGCCGACGCGCTGGCCGCCAGCGGCTATGCGCAGGCGTTTCCCGGCCAGGACCCGCTGGCGGGCGGGGTGGGCATTTTCGGCAGGCTGGCCTCGCCGCAGGATGCGCTGGCCGATGGCGACCGCGTGGAAATCTATCGCGGCCTCGTCTTCGACCCCAAGGAATCGCGCCGCCGCCGCGCCGAGCACCGCCGCGCGGCTACGGCCCGCAACGGCCGCATCCGGCCGGCCGGACTGCTGTAAGGGCCTCCAGCCTGCGCCGGGCCTGTCCGGCCCGCCGCCGCCGGCACATTGTCACGAACAAGACAAATCGCGCCGCCGCTTCTGGCGTAATATGGCTTTCAGTCAGCACTTACGTTTACGTTAACGTCATTCGTGTAAAAATCGCGGGGCGCGGTGCGCGCAAGACGCGGGCAGCCCCGAAGCGACAACGATCAGCGAGGAGACAGGCTGTGGATTTGGAACTCACCGACGAACAGCGCGCGTTTGCGCAGGCCGCGCGCGACTACGCCCAGGGCGAACTGGCGCCGAACGCGGCGCGCTGGGACGCCGAATGCATCTTCCCGCGCGAGGCATTCGCCCGCGCCGGCGAGCTGGGTTTCTGCGGCATCTATGCCAGCGAGGAAATCGGCGGCCTGGGCCTGCCGCGCCTGGACGCTACGCTGGTCTTCGAGGAAATGGCGGCGGTGGACCCGTCGACCACGGCATTCCTCACCATTCACAACATGGCGACCTGGATGGTCGGCAACTGGGGCCAGCCCGGCCTGCGGCAGGAGTGGGGGCCGGCGCTGGCCAGCGGCCAGAAGCTGGCGTCGTACTGCCTGACGGAGCCGGGGGCCGGTTCCGACGCGGGCTCGCTTTCCACGCGCGCGCAGCGCGACGGCGGCGATTATGTGCTGAACGGCGCCAAGGCCTTTATCTCGGGCGGCGGCGACACCGATCTGCTGGTCGTGATGGCGCGCACCGGCGGCGAGGGCCCCTCGGGCATCAGCGCCTTCGCGGTGCCGGCCGGCAGCGCCGGCATCAGCTATGGCCGCAAGGAAGAGAAAATGGGCTGGAACAGCCAGTCCACGCGGCCCATCGTGTTCGAGAACGTGCGCGTGCCCGCCAGTCACATGCTGGGCGAGGAGGGCGAGGGCTTCAAGATCGCCATGAAGGGCCTGGACGGCGGGCGCATCAATATCGGCACCTGCTCGGTGGGCGCGGCCCAGGGCGCGCTGGACGCGGCGCGGCGCTACATGGACGAGCGCCGCCAGTTCAACCGCCGCCTGGCCGAATTCCAGGCGCTGCAGTTCAAGCTGGCCGACATGGCCACGCACGTGGTGGCCTCGCGCCAGATGGTGCGGCTGGCGGCGTGCAAGCTGGATGCCGGCGCGCCCGACGCCTCGACATACTGCGCCATGGCCAAGCGCTTCGCCACCGACCTGGGCTTCCAGGTGTGCCTGGACGCGCAGCAGATCCACGGCGGCTACGGCTACCTGCGGGACTATCCCTTGGAGCGCCTGGTGCGCGATACTCGCGTTCATCAGATTCTGGAGGGGACCAACGAGATCATGCGTGTGATCATCGCCCGCCAGTTGTTGGAAAAAGGAGCCGACCTGCGATGAATGTCCCCGTGCTGTTCGAAGAATTGACCGCCGCCAATGGCATGCGCCTGGGCGTGGCCACCCTCAATGCGCCGCAAACGCTCAACGGGCTGTCGCTGGAAATGGTGGAGCTGCTGTCGGCTCGCCTGGAAGAATGGGCGCAGGATCCCGGCGTTGCGCTGGTGGCGCTGCAAGGGGCGGGCGACAAGGCCTTCTGCGCCGGCGGCGACCTGCACGGCCTGTACCGCAGCATGAAGGAAAACGAGGGCAAGGGCCCTTGGGGCAATGCCTATGCGCGCCGTTTCTTCGAGCAGGAATACCGCCTCGACTATCGCATCCATACCTATCCCAAACCCGTGCTCTGCTGGGGGCACGGCATTGTCATGGGCGGGGGCATCGGGCTGATGATGGGCGCCAGCCACCGCGTGGTGAGCGAGTCTTCGCGGCTGGCCATGCCCGAGGTCACCATCGGCCTGTTTCCCGACGTGGGCGGAAGCTGGCTGTTGAACCGCATGCCGGGGCGCACCGGCATGTTCCTGGCGCTGACCGGCGCGCAGATGAACACCTCGGACGCGTTCTTCGCGGGCCTGGCCGATTTCCGGCTCAATCACCAGGACTGGCCGCGGCTGCTGGAATCGCTGCGCGAACAGCCCTGGGCCGGCCAGGCCGCCTCGGCCGAGCAGGGCGGCATCGCGCCGCGCTCGATCAACGACGGCCTGCTGCGCCGCGCGCTGGCCGCGCTGGAGCCGCAGACGCCGCTGGAGCCGGGCCACCTGCGCCAGCATTCCTTCCTCATCAACAGCCTGTGCAGCGGCAACCGCCTGGACGACATCTACGATGAGCTGGCAGCGCTGCGCAACCACGACGATCCCTGGCTGGCGCGGGCGGCCAACACCATGCTGGCGGGTTCGCCGGGCTCGGTGCGGCTGGCTTTCGCGTTGCAGCAGCGACTGCGCCTGCGCTCGCTGGACGACGTGTTCCGCGCCGAATACGTGGCGGCGCTGGCCTGCGCCGCGCACGGCGATTTCGCCGAGGGCATACGCGCGCTGCTCATCGACAAGGACAAGAAGCCGCGCTGGAATCCGGCCACGCTGGAAGACGCCTCCGATGCCTGGGTGCAGAAGTTCTTCGACGAACCCTGGCCCGAGGACGAACCGCATCCGCTGGCCGACCTAGGCCGGCAGGGCCGCTGAACGCGCGCCGGGATTTCCCCTATTCATAAACCGACAATGGCAGGAGACAAGACATCATGAGCACCATTGCATTCATCGGCCTGGGCAACATGGGCGCGCCGATGGCCCTCAACCTGGTCAAGGCCGGCCACGACCTGAAGGTCTACGACCTGGTGCCGGCGGCGGTCAAGACCCTCACCGACGCGGGCGCCCGTGCGGCCGCGTCGGCCGACGACGCGGTGCAGGGCGTCGATGTCGTGATTTCCATGCTGCCGGCGAGCAAGCACGTGGAGGGCCTGTATCTCGATCAGGGCCTGCTGGGCAAGATCCCGTCCAGCGCGCTGGTGATCGAGTGCAGCACCATCGCGCCCGACGCGGCGCGACGCGTCGCGGCCGCCGCCGAGGCGCGCGGCCTGGCCATGGTCGATGCCCCGGTTTCCGGCGGCACGGCGGGCGCCGCGGCCGGCACGCTCACCTTCATCGTGGGCGGCCCCGAAGCGGCGCTGGAGCGCGCCCGCCCGGTGCTCGAGAAAATGGGCAAGAACATCTTCCATGCCGGCCCGGCCGGCGCGGGCCAGGTGGCCAAGATCTGCAACAACATGCTGCTCGGCATTCTGATGGCGGGCACGTCCGAGGCGCTGGCGCTGGGCGTGGCCAACGGGCTCGACCCCAAGGTGCTGTCGGACATCATCGCCAAGAGCTCGGGCCGCAACTGGGCCACCGAGCTCTACAACCCCTGGCCGGGCGTCATGGAGCACGTGCCCGCGTCCAAGGGATATGCGGGCGGCTTCGGCGTGGACCTGATGCTCAAGGACCTGGGCCTGGCGGCCGAGGCGGCCCTGTCCACGCGCTCCTCGATTCCGCTGGGCGAGCTGGCGCGCAACCTGTACTCGCTGCACAGCGCGGGCGGCTCGGGCAGGCTCGATTTCTCCAGCATCGTCAACCTGTTCCGGAAAGAGTAAGGCCCGGACGGGCCCTGTCCGCCATCCGCCCGCGCCCGGATGGCGGTTCGTACGCGATGGCGACGGGCGAAGGGGAGGAAGACCGGCATGACGGTTTTGCAGGATGCGGCGCAGCGGGTGCGCGCGAGTTTCGAGCGGCAGTCCATCATGGCCCTGATCGGGGCGGGGCTTGGGAGGGTGGCGCCGGGCGAGGTGGAGATCGTGCTGCCGTACCGCGCCGATCTCTGCCAGCAGAACGGCTTTCTGCACGCCGGCATCTCCACGACCATCGCGGATTCGGCGGGCGGCTACGCCGCCTACAGCCTGTTCGAACCGGGCGAGGACGTGCTGTCGTCGGAGTTCAAGATGAACTTCCTGGCCCCGGCGCGCGGTTCGCGTTTCGTGGCCAGCGGCCGCGTGCTCAAGCCGGGCAAGCGGCTGTCCATCTGCCAGGTGGAGGTGCGCGCCGAAGATGAAGGCGAGTCCACGCTGTGCGTGGTAGGCTTGCTCACCGCGGTGCGTGTGACGCCGCGATGAGCGCGCGGGCGTCCTTCGCGGGCGCCGCGCGCAATCGGATCCATGCCTCCCAAAGAACATCACCGGATTTTCCGCAGCAGCTGGCTGCGCGCAGCCGTGCTGGGCGCCAACGACGGCATCGTGTCCACCGCCAGCCTCATTACGGGCGTGGCGGCCTCGCAGGTCAGCCACGGCATCATACTTACGTCGGGCCTGGCGGCGCTCGTGGCGGGCGCGCTTTCCATGGCGGCGGGCGAATACGTCTCGGTCCACTCGCAGGCTGACATCGAGGCCGCCGATCTCAAGCTGGAGCAGCGTTCCTTGCGGCGCAACTCCGTCGAGGAGCTGGACGAGCTTACCGGCATCTACGTGGAGCGCGGGCTGACGCCGGAGCTGGCCGAGCAGGTGGCCCGCCAGCTTACGCTGCACGACGCGCTGGACGCGCATGCGCGCGACGAGCTGGGCATTTCCCTTTTCAACCGGGCCCGGCCCGTGCAGGCCGCACTGGCGTCGGCGGCCTCGTTCGCGGCGGGCGCCGTGGTGCCGCTGGCCGTGGCCGCCGCCGCGCCGCTGGCCGACGTGCTGGCGTGGGTCACGGGGGCGTCGGTCGCCTGTCTGGGCGCGCTGGGGGCGCTCGCGGCGCGCGCGGGCGGCGCGCCCATGGGCCGGGCGGCCCTGCGCGTGACGGTGCTGGGCGCCCTGGCCATGGCCATCACGGCGGGCGTGGGCGCGCTCTTCGGGGTGAACGTCTAGGGCATGCCGATACGCCCGGCCGCGGCCGGGGCGGGCGGCTCAGCGCGCCTCGGGCTCGATGGCGTAGGGCAGGTCGCGGCGCGAGAGGCGCGGGCCGTCGGCCGCGCCCAGGCGCAGGTCGGCGTGCAGCGCGGAGAGCGCGATTTCGAACAGCAGCGACAGGCCGGCGCCGGCGCGGGCCGCGTCCACGACGCGCCCCACGGGTTCGCCGGGCTGGGCGGCATCGTACACGTCCTGGCCGGCGAGCGCGGCGGCGGGCGTCTCGGGCGCGCTTTCCACCAACCCGTAGGCCATGCGGCGCTTGATCGTGCCGCGGTAGTGGCTGCGGGCCACCACCTCCTGGCCGGGATAACAGCCCTTGGTGAAGCTCACGCCCTGGATCAGCTCCAGGTTCACGGTCTGCGGAATGAACACGTCCTGCGTGGCCGCGCCGATCCAGGGGATGCCGGCGGCCAGATCGCCGGCGCGCCAGGACTCGGCGGAGTCCAGGCCCAGCGCGCCGGGCAGGGCGTGCGCCGCGTCGAGCTGCTCGCCGGAGGCGATCCACCACCAGCGCAGGCGCTCGCCGGCCGCGGGGGCGGCGATCCAGGTGCCGGTGGGCAGGTCGGCGCGCTGCCAGGGCGAGCGGGGCAGCGCGCCGCCGGCGGCGGTTTCGAGCGCGGCGAGCTGGCCGGGCGCGGCCTGCACGCCGGCCGCGTGCAGCGGCGCGGCGGCCAGCTTGACCTTGGCGCGCAGCACGAACATGGACAGGCGCTTGAGCAGCGCGGGCGCGAGGTCGGCGCGCGCCAGGGCATACAGCACGGGCGCGTCGTCGGGCCCGGGCGCGGCGCGCCACATCAGCAGCGTGGCCAGCAGCCGTCCCTTGGCCGTGCAATAGCCGGCCAGGCGCGCGGCGTCTTGCGGCAGGGCGGCCACGTCCTGGGTCAATTGGCCGTGCAGGAAGGAAATCGCGTCCGCGCCGGCCGCGGCGACGACCTGGAAATCGTCCAGGGGCGAGCATTGCGCGCAACCTTCGGCGCGCGCGGGAATCGAAGCGTAAAAAGCATGCATGGCGGCAGGGAAATCGGGCACGGGCCCGGCGGTCTATCGTCAAAGCAATGATGATAGCCGGGTTGCGCCGTCCGCATGCGCATGTCCCGGTCGAAAAAAGGGCCGTGGCCGCGCCCGCGGCCGGGCCGCGCGATCCATTACACTTCCGTCTCTTATGAAGAAGCAACGACTCGGTTTTTATCTCCTCTGGGCGTCCCTGATCCTGGTGCTGGCCGCGGCCGTGCTGGCGGGCGCCGCATGGACCTGGATGCACCGGCCGCTGCACCTGGCGGCTCCCAAGGTGGATTTCGTGGTGGATCCCGGCGCGAGCCCGCGCATGGTGGCGCGCGCGCTCAACGCGGCCGGCGTGCAGGTCTGGGAGCCCGGATTCGTATGGATGGCGCGGCTGTCGGAGCGCGACAAGCTCATGAAGGCCGGCGGCTACCAGGCGCAGGAGGGCGATACGCCCTGGCGGCTGCTCGAACGCATTGCGCGCGGCGACATGTCCCAGCGCCAGATCACCTTCGTGGAAGGCTGGACCTACCGGCAGATCCGGCAGGCGCTGCGCGCCAATCCCGACGTCAGGCAGACGCTGGACGGCGTGAGCGACGAGGAGCTGATGGCCCGGCTGGGTTCGGACATCAAGCACCCCGAAGGCATGTTCTTTCCCGATACCTATGTCTTCACGCCGGGCAGCACCGACTACGAACTGCTGCGGCGCGCCTACGAAGAGGGCCAGCGCATCCTGCGCGACACCTGGGCGCAGCGCGCGCCCGACCTGCCTGTCTCCACGCCCTATGAGGCCCTGGTGCTGGCCTCCATCGTCGAGAAGGAAACCGGGCACGGCCCCGACCGCCGGCGCGTGGCGGGCGTGTTCACGAACCGCCTGCGCATCGGCATGCCGTTGCAGACCGATCCCACCGTGATCTACGGCATGGGCGAAGCCTACCAGGGCCGCATCCGCAAGCGCGACCTGCAGACCGACACGCCCTGGAATACGTATACCCGTCCGGGCCTGCCGCCCACCCCCATCGCCGCGCCCGGGCGCGCCGCGCTGCTGGCGGCGGTGCAGCCGGAGCAGCACAAGTTCCTGTATTTTGTTTCCCGGGGCAATGGCACCAGCGAGTTTTCCGTGAACCTATCCGATCACAACCGCAACGTTTCCCGCTACGTGCTGGGGCAGGACCGATGAGCGCGCGCGGACGCTTCATCACGCTCGAAGGCGTGGACGGCGCGGGCAAGAGCACGCACACCGGCTGGATCGCCGATTTCCTGCGCGCACAGGGCCTGGAAGTGGTCTCCACGCGCGAGCCCGGCGGCACGCCCCTGGGCGAAAAGCTGCGCGCGCTGGCCCTGGCCGAGCCCATGGGCCTGGACACCGAAACCCTCATCATGTTCGCCGCCCGCTGCGAGCACGTGCGGCAGGTCATCGAGCCCGCGCTGGCGCGCGGCGCCTGGGTGGTCTGCGATCGCTTTACCGATGCGACCTATGCCTACCAGGGCGGGGGGCGCGGCCTGGGCGAGGCGCGCGTGGCGGCGCTGGAAGCCTGGATGCGGGCCGGCAGGCCGGACCGGACCTGGCTCTTCGATGTGCCGCTGGACGTGGCGCGCCAGCGGCTGGCCGGCGCGCGCGAGCCCGACCGCTTCGAACGCGAGGGCGCGGCCTTCTTCGAGCGCACGCGCGCGGCCTACCACGCGCGCGCGGCCGCCGAGCCGGACCGCATCCGCATCATCGATTCCACGCGCCCGATCGCCGAGGTCCGCGCGGAACTGCAGGCCGGGCTGGAATCGCTGCTGGCGGGGCGGGAATGAGCCCGGCGGACCGTTCCCGGGGCGAATCGCGCGGCGCGCAGCACGAAGCCGCGCCGGCGAACGCTCCGCAGTTCCTGCCGTGGCAGTTGGACACCGCGCGCGCCTGGCTGGGGCAGCGCGACCGCTTCGCGCATGCCTGGCTGGTGCACGGCCTGGCGGGCATCGGCAAGCTGGACTTCGCCGTGGCCGCGGCCGCCAGCCTGCTGTGCGAAACGCCGCGGGACGGGCTGGCCTGCGGGCATTGCGCGGCCTGCGCCTGGTTCGCCAGCGGCAACCATCCCGACCTGCGGCGCATCCGGCCCGAAGCCGTGGCGCTGGAGGAAGGGGCGGCGCAGGCCGAGGCCGCCGAGGAGGCGGAGCCGGCCACGGCGGCGTCCAAGCGCGCGCCGTCCAAGGAAATCCGCATCGACCAGATCCGCGCGCTGGAATCCTGGTTCAACACCGCCACCCACCGGGGCGGCTGGCGGGTGGCGCTGCTGTATCCGGCGCAGGCGCTCAATGTGATATCGGCCAACGCCTTGCTCAAGGTGCTGGAAGAGCCGCCGCCGCATACGGTGTTCCTGCTGGTGGCCGACGCGCCTGACCGGCTGCTGCCCACGCTGGTGTCGCGCTGCCGGCGCCTGCCGCTGCCGGCTCCGGACGCCGATACCGCGCTGCGCTGGCTGCGCGAGCAGAACGTGGAGCCGGCGCGCGACTGGCTGGCCGCCGCGGGCGGCGCGCCGCTGGCCGCCCTGCGCATGGCCCAGGGAGGGCAGGCGCCGTGCCCGCCCTGGCTGTCCCAGTTGCTGGAACCCCTCGCGCAGGGGCAGGCGCCCGATGTGGGCGGCATGGCCGAATCGCTGGAAAAAGCGCCGCCCGCCGAGTGGATAGACGCCCTGCAGCGCCTGTTCACCGACCTGATGCTGGCCGCGGCGGGCCAGCCACCGCGCTATTTTCCGGGGCTGGCCGGTCTTACCGGCAAAGTGGGGACGCGCATGAATGCGGCCCGCGCGGCCGAGGCGGCGCGCTGGCTCACCCGGCAGCGCGCCCTGGCCAGCCATCCCCTGAACGGCAAGCTCTTTGCCCACGCGGCGCTGCAGCGCGTGGTGCTATCCTGCCAGGCATGAACAGGTTCCCCGCGCCCGGGCTGGCGCGGGGGGCCGCGATGCTCCAAATGCTATGTACGTCGATTCCCACTGTCATCTGAATTTTCCCGAACTGGCGGACGACCTGCCCGCCATCCTCGAGCGCATGGCCGCCAACCAGGTCACGCACGCGCTGGTCGTGAGCGTGAACATGCCGGAATGGCCCGGCCTGATCTCGCTGGTGGAGCCGCACGCCAACCTGTGGGCCTCGGTGGGTGTGCACCCGGACTACGAAGACACGCCCGATCCCTCGCCCGAGGAGCTTGCCCGCCTGTCCGGGCATCCCAAGGTGGTCGCCATCGGCGAGACCGGGCTGGACTATTACCGGCTGTCCGAGCCGCTGGACTGGCAGCGCGAGCGGTTCCGGCGCCATATCCGCGCGGCGCGCGATACCGGGCTGCCGCTCATCGTGCACACGCGCGCGTCCGCGGAAGACACGGTGCGCATGCTGCGCGAGGAGAAGGCCGCCGAGGTGGGCGGCGTCATGCACTGTTTTACCGAGAACTGGGACGTCGCCCAGGCTGCGCTGGACCAGAACTTCTACATTTCGCTTTCCGGCATCGTCACCTTCAAGAACGCCCAGGTCGTGCACGAAGTGGCCGCCAAGGTGCCGCTGGACCGCCTGCTCATCGAGACCGATTCGCCGTATCTGGCGCCGGTGCCGTACCGCGGCAAGCTGAATGATCCGTCCAAGGTGATTCACGTGGCCGAGAAGATCGCCGACCTGAAGGGAATACCCGTGGCGGACGTGGCGCGCGCGTCCACGGATAATTTCTTCAATCTTTTCAGAAAGATAAAAACATAACTTAATCCATAATATTTAAAGTAATTTCTCAGGAGTTGGCCATGACCCGCGCATCGGCGCTTTCTTTCCGCCTTCTTTCCTGCTGCCGCCGGGGCCTGCTGGCCGTGGCGCTGGCATTGGGCGGGCTGCCCGCGGCGCACGCCGCCAACGCGGCCGACTGGTGGGTGTATGTGGCCAATGACTACCCCGACGACATCCGCGAACTCCTGGCCCAGGGGGCCGACCCCAACGTGCGCTACAAAAACGGCCAGCCCGCCATCATGCGGGCGGTGGCGGACGGCGCCTGGAAGGTTTTCGACGTGCTGGCAGCCGACAAGCGCACCGATCTCAATATCGAGAACCCCGCGGGCGAAACGCCGCTGATGTACCTGGCCATCGCCGGCCAGACCGAGCGCGCGCGCCAGCTCATCGCGCGCGGCGCGCAGGTCAACCGGCTGGGATGGACGCCGCTGCACTACGCGGCCTCGAAAGGGCAACTGGGCGTGGCGAAGCTGCTTCTCGAAAAGCGCGCCTTGGTCAATGCGCCTTCGCCGGACGGGGCCACGCCGCTCATGATGGCCGCGCTCTCGGGCAGCCGCCCCATGGTGCAGTTGCTGCTGGACGCAGGCGCCGACATCACCACGCGCGACCTCAAGGGCCAGAGCGCGGCCGACTGGGCGCGCATGGGCAAGTCCACGGCGCTGGCCGATGAGCTGGCCCGGCGGATCGCCAGCGCCGATGCCGCCAAGCGCGCGCGCCGGGCGGGCGGGGCCGCCGAACCGGCCGCCGAGGCGCCTGCCGCCGCGCCTGCCGCCGCGCCTGTCGCCGAGTCCGTTCCCGCGCCTGCCGCCGCGGCGGCCGCGCCCGAGTCCGGGCCCGACCGCTCGCGGGTGCGGGGCGTGTCGGGCGTGCGGCTCAACAGCTACGACGAGCCCGCCTCGCCCTGACCGGCGCGCTCCCGCACATCGGTTTGCCGACCGCCCCCAGGGGCGGTTTTTTTTTGCCGGGCAGCGCCAAGACAAAAAACGCTCCCCGGGGCAGCAAGCAACGCGGCGGGTGCGCCGAGGGTCTTTCTTGCCTCCGGCCTGCCCGGACTGGATCGGCTGATTTTCGGGGTTTTCCCTAAATATTCTCGATTAATGGGAAAATTTCATGCTCTCTACTCCATAGATTGATAATCTGCGCGCCATCAACCTGGAGCAGCTTTTTTCTTATGCGTAATCCCACCGTTGGCGCGGGGGCCGACCGCGTGCTTTACGTGCTGGCCACGCTGGCCCGGCACGATGGCCCCCTCAGCATTGCCGCGCTGGCCGAGAAGACCGGCCTGGCGCAGAGCACCCTGTACCGGCAGGTGGGGCTGCTCAAGCGCTGGGGGTTCGTGGCCGAGCACGAAGGCGAATACGGCCCGGGGCCGCTGTGCGTGCAGCTCGCCTGGGGGTTCGACCAGTCCTCATTCCTGGTGCACGAGGCGCAGCCGGACATGAACGCGCTGGCCGCGTCTTCCGGAGAAACCGTGGGGCTGCTCGTGGCCGTGAAAGACCAGGCCGTGTGCCTGGATATGGTGGAGAGCCAGCATCCGCTGCGCTGCTCCTTCGTCAAGGGGCGCGGCCTGCCGCTGGTGCGCGGCGCCTCGGCCAAGTCGCTGATGGCCTTCATGCCCGCGGCCCGGCGCCAGGCGGCCCTGGACGCCATCGCGGCCGACACCGGCGCCGATACCGAGGCGCTGGCCGCCGAACTGGACGCCATCCGGGCGCGCGGCTATGCCGTCACCGACGGCGAGGTGGACGCGGGAGTCTGGGGCGTGAGCGTGCCGGTGTTCCAGCGCGCCAACCAGGCCGTGGCCTCGATCACGCTCATGGCGCCTTCCACCCGCGCGGCGCAGCGCCCCGACGCGCTGATCGACCAGACGGTGGCGGCGGCGCGGCGCATCTCGGCCCGCCTGCAGAGCCATTGAGTCCGTCATGCCGATGCGCGCGTCCGCCCTTGTTTTCTTCCGGTCCGTCCGCGGACCGTTCCGCAGTGCCTGATGCCTTATCCATCCCGGCCTCAACCGCCCGCAACCGCCGTATCTCTTTCCTAAGGACGACTACACCATGATTACCCGCCGCAAACTGCTTACCGCTGTTGTCACCCTGGGCCTGGCCTGGGGCGCTGGAGCCGCGCATGCCCAGGAAACCCTGCGCGCGGTGACCGATGCGACCTTTCCGCCCATGGAATTCGTGAAGGATGGCAAGCGCACCGGTTTCGACATCGAGCTGGTCGAGGCCCTGGGCAAGGCCATGGGCAAGAAAATCGAGTGGATCGACATCGACTTCAAGGGCCTGATCCCCGCGCTGCAGGCCGGCCGCGCCGACATCGCCGTCTCGGCCATCTACATCACGCCGGACCGCGCCAAGGTGGTGGATTTCACCGATCCGTACTACGCGGGCGGCCTGGTCGTGCTGACCAAGAAAGACGGCCCGGTCAAGGCCATCAAAGACCTGGACGGCCGCAAGGTGTCGGTGCAGGTCGGCACCAAGTCGGTCAATTACCTGAAGGAGCACTTCCCGAAGGTGCAGCGCGTGGAAGTCGAAAAGAACCAGGAAATGTTCAACCTGGTGCAGATCGGCCGCGCCGATGCCGCCGTGACGGGCAAGCCGGCGGCCAAGCTGTTCGCCCAGAGCACGCCCGATCTCACCGTGCTGGGCGAGCAGATCACCACCGAGGACTACGGCATCGCCGTGCCCAAGAACAAGCCTGAGCTCACGCGCGAACTGAACGCCGCGCTGCAGAAGCTGAAGGCCGACGGCACTTACCAGGCCATCGTCAACAAGTGGTTCGAGGCGCCCGCGAAATGATGCTGGATTTCTCTCCCGTTTTTGCCGACTTCGACGCCCTGCTGCGGGGCGCGGCCGTCACCATCGAGGTGACGGCGGGCGCCTTGCTGCTGGGCTGCGTCATCGGCCTGCTGGTCGGCGTGGGCCGGCTCAACCCCAGGCACCGCATCATCTACAACCTGTGCAGCACGTATCTGCTGTTTTTCCGCGGCACGCCGCTGCTGGTGCAGCTGTTCATCTGGTTCTTCGGCCTGCCGCAGTTCGGCGTGACGCTGCCGGCGTTCGCCTGCGGCGTGCTGGGCCTGGGCATGTATTCGGGCGCCTACGTGTCGGAAATCGTGCGCGGCGCGATCCAGTCGGTGGACCGCGGCCAGACCGAGGCGGCGCGCTCGCTGGGCATGTCGTCCGGGCAGGCCATGCGCATCATCATCCTGCCCCAGGCGGTGGTGCGCATGATTCCGCCGCTGGGCAACGAATTCATCGCGCTGATCAAGAATTCGGCGCTGGTGTCGCTGCTCACCATCCATGACCTGATGCACGAGGGCCAGAAGATCATCAGCGTGTCGTACCGCTCGCTGGAGACGTATCTGGTGGTGGCCCTGATCTACCTGGTGCTGACGACCGTGACCATGATGATTTTGCGCAAGGTCGAACAGCGCCTGCGCGCCGGAGGGATGGTGCAATGAGCGAAGAAATGATCCGCATCCGCGGGCTGCGCAAATCGTACGGCGACCACGCCGTGCTGCGCGGCATCGATTTCGAGGTGCTGCCTTCGCAGGTGGTGGTGGTGATCGGGCCCAGCGGGTCGGGCAAGAGCACGCTGCTGCGCTGCTGCAACGGCCTGGAAGTGGCGCAGGGCGGCACCGTGGAAATCTGCGGGCAGACCCTGCAGGACAACGGCAGGCTGCTGCCCGAGGCCCAGCTCAACCAGCTGCGCATGCAGGTGGGCATGGTGTTCCAGTCGTTCAACCTGTTTCCGCACCTGTCGGTGCTGGACAACGTTACCGTGGGCCCGCGCAAGCTGCGCGGCATGGGGCGCGAGCAGGCCAATGCGCTGGCGGCCGACCTGCTGGCCAAGGTGGGGCTGAGCCAGAAGATGTCGGCCATGCCGGCCAGCCTGTCGGGCGGTCAGAAGCAGCGCGTGGCCATCGCGCGGGCGCTGGCCATGCAGCCCAAGGTCATGCTGTTCGACGAGCCCACGTCGGCGCTGGACCCGGAACTGGTGGGCGAAGTGCTGCAGGTCATGAAGCTGCTGGCGCGCGAAGGCATGACCATGATGGTGGTCACGCACGAAATGGGCTTTGCCCGCGACGTGGCAGACGTGGTGGCCGTCATGGACGGCGGCGTCATCCTGGAATCCGGCAAGCCCGAGGTCATTTTCAGTCAGCCCAGGCAGGCGCGCACGCGTGAATTCCTGCAGGCCGTGCTCAGCTCGGGGCAGGGGGCGGCATGAGCGGAGAATTCGACCGCGGCCTTTGGGCCGCGCGCGACGACAGCGCCGAACGCGGCGACACGCGCCGCCTGGCGCACATCGTGCAGCCCGCGGGCTTGCCTGAGGCAGGCGAGCCCGTGCTGTTGGGGTTCGCCAGCGACGCCGGGGTGGCCCGCAACCAGGGACGCACCGGCGCCGCCGGCGGGCCGGCCGCCATCCGGCGCTATCTGGCGGGGCTGCCCGCGCACGGCATGACGCGGTTGCTGGATGCCGGCGACGTGGCATGCGCGGGCGACGCGCTGGAAGACGCCCAGGACCGGCTGGCCGCCAGGCTGGCGGCGCTGCTGGGGCAGGGCGCGCGGCCGGTGGTGCTGGGCGGCGGCCATGAGATCGCCTGGGGCAGCTTCCAGGGGCTGGCCCGCTGGATGCAGGCCGCGGGCCAGGCCGGCCCGGTGCTCGTGCTCAACCTCGACGCCCACTTCGATTTGCGCACCGGCCGCCCCGGCAGCTCGGGTACGCCGTTCGACCAGATTGCGGCCGACTGCCAGGCGCGCGGGCAGGCGCTGCAATATGCCTGCCTGGGCGTCTCGCGCCTGTCCAATACGCCGGCGCTTTACGCGCGCGCGGCCGAAGTGGGGGCAGTGTGGCGCGAAGACCGCGAGATGCAGGAGCGGCACCTGGCCGACCGGCTGGCCGACGTGGACGCCTTGCTGGCCGACGCGGCCCACGTCTACCTGACGGTGGACCTGGACGTGCTGCCGGCCGCCGTCATGCCGGGCGTGTCCGCGCCTGCTCCCTATGGGGTGCCGCTGGCCGTGATCGAGGAGATCGTGCTGCGGGTCAAGGCGAGCGGCAAGCTCAGGCTGGCCGACCTGGCGGAATACAACCCGCGCTTCGACATAGACGGGCACGGCGCGCGCGCCGCCGCCCGCCTGGCCTGGCAACTGCTCTCGGTCTGAAATCGACGGGGCGCCGCCGAAACGCGCCCCGCAAATCGTTCCCCGCAAGGCGCTGCGCGTTTTCCTGGAGGCAGGGTCTACGCGTAGCGCCTTCTTGCGTCCGGGCGCATAGAATGGGACTGGCGATGCAGGCTCCGCCGCGGGTCCATTATTGTGTCCCTATTTAAAATATTTTTTTTAAAATGGGGACGATACTGGTTTCATGGATAAAATGGCGCAACTTTGTCAGGAGAGCATGCTCATGTCTCAAACCTCCACCCACGCCTTGCCGTCTTATCTGAATGCCGACGATCTCGGCCCCTGGGGTAATTACCTGCAACAAGTCGATCGGGTCACGCCGTACCTCGGCCCGCTCGCGCGCTGGGTCGAGACCCTGAAGCGTCCCAAGCGTTCGCTCATCGTGGACGTGCCTATCGAAATGGACGACGGCAGCATCGCCCACTTCGAGGGCTACCGCGTGCAGCACAACACCTCGCGCGGTCCGGGCAAGGGCGGCGTGCGCTTCCACCAGGATGTGACCCTCTCCGAAGTCATGGCGCTGGCGGCGTGGATGTCCATCAAGAACGCGGCGGTCAACCTGCCGTACGGCGGCGCCAAGGGCGGTATCCGCGTCGATCCCCGCAAGCTTTCCATGGCCGAGCTGGAGCGCGTGACCCGCCGCTACACTTCCGAAATCGGCGTCATCATCGGCCCGGCCAAGGACATTCCCGCGCCCGACGTCAACACCAACGCCCAGGTCATGGCGTGGATGATGGACACCTACTCCATGAACGAAGGCGCCACCGCCACCGGCGTCGTCACCGGCAAGCCGATCGCGCTGGGCGGCAGCCTGGGCCGCGTGGAAGCCACCGGCCGGGGCGTGTTCGTGGTGGCTTGCGAAGCCGCGCGCGACCTGAACATCGACGTGGCCGGCGCCCGCGTGGTGGTGCAGGGCTTCGGCAACGTGGGCGGCACCGCCGGACGGCTGTTCCACGAGGCCGGCGCCAAGGTGATCGCCGTGCAGGACCACACCGGCACCGTGCACAACGCCAACGGACTGGACGTGCACAAGCTGCTGGCCTACGTGGCGCAGCATGGCGGCGTGGGCGGTTTCTCCGGCGGCGAAGCCATGGACAAGCAGGAATTCTGGACGCTGGAAACCGAGTTCCTCATCCCGGCTGCCCTGGAAAGCCAGATCACCGCCGAGAATGCGCCCAAGGTGCGCGCCCGCATCGTGGTCGAAGGCGCCAACGGCCCCACCACGCCCGAAGCGGACGACATCCTGTTCGAGCACGGCGTGTACGTGGTGCCCGACGTGCTGGCCAACGCCGGCGGCGTGACCGTGTCGTACTTCGAATGGGTGCAGGACTTCTCCAGCTTCTTCTGGAGCGAAGAGGAAATCAACGTGCGCCTGGAGCGCATCATGCGCGAAGCCTACGCCGCCGTGTCGCAGGTGGCGCGCGAGCACAAGGTGACCCTGCGCACCGCCGCGTTCATCGTGGCTTGCACGCGCATCCTGCAGGCTCGCCAGGTGCGCGGCCTGTATCCCTGATCCGCTTCCCGCGGCCGGGCGCCCGCTTCGGGCGGGCCGCCCGGGACAGGAAAAGCCCGCCCATGGGGCGGCGCCGTCGGGCCGGCCCCGCGGCGCCCGCGCCGGGCGGGCTTGTTTTATCGGCGGTTGCTCAGGAGGCCGGCAGCAGGGCCGGCTTGAGTATGCCGCGCAGTTCGGCGTAGGGCAGGGTGAGCTCGGGCTCGCCGTGCGAGTAGGGCGCGATGGAGTAGGCGTTGTACTTCACCACCATGCCCTCGCGGGTGAGCGCGAAGTTGTCGCTTTCCTGGAACGGCCACATCTTGTCGTAGGCGGCCGGGTCGCGCTGGGCGTCGGGATTCTGCGCCAGCCATTTGGCGTGCGCGCGCCGCAGGGCTTCGACATACTGCGGATGCCGGCCCGGGATGAGCGCCTCTTCCAGGCTCATGACCCGGCCCCGGCTGCGTTCCCAGTTCAGGTACTGGGTGGCCGGAATGCCGTGGGCCGCGCCGGTGATGAACTGCTCGGTATGCAGCTCGATGGCGATGATGTCGCCCACCGTGTCCTTGACGCGGGCCTTGAAATAGGTGGCGTCGCGCGCGCGCGCGACGGTCCAGAAATAGCGCGTATATTCCGACAGAGTGTCGTAGGGGCCGCGCCGGTTGGCGTCGGTGCCGGTCATGTAGGCCAGCACGTGATCCACCAGGGCAGTGAGTTTCGGAATGCCCGGAAACGCCACGCTGTCGATTTCGATGCGGGGGCAGTCGCCTTCGCAGCCCGGCTTGGCGCCCGACCATTCGATGCGCTGCACATCCAGGTCGCCCACGGATCGGGGCGTGGCGGCCGCGTCGGCGGGCGAAGCCAGGGTGATGTTGGCGGGCGGCGAGCTGCCGCAACCCGCCAGGGCGAGCAGCGTCGCGGCAAGCAGCAGGCGCGGCGCGCTGGCCGGCGAGCAGAGGGAACGCATCGGAAAACCTCCAGAAATCAAGGCACCGTCGCCGTCCATTCGACGGTGGAGAACTTCTCGTCGGCCTGGGCCTGGGCTTTGGCCAGCGTGCCGGCGCCGATCTCGCCCGGCGTCAGCCGGTGCATGCCCGCGAAGGTGTCGACCATGCGCTGGATGATGGTTTCGCGCGGCAGCCCGGTCTGGGTGCGCAGCGGATCCACCCGCTTCTTGGCGCTCGTAGTGCCCTTGTCCGACAGTTTCTCGCGCCCTATGCGCAAGACCTGCACCATTTTATCGGCGTCGATGTCATAAGACATGGTGACGTGGTGCAGCACCGCGCCGCCGCGGCGGGCCTGGGCCGCCCCGCCGATCTTGCCGGCCTCGGAAGCGATGTCGTTCAGGGGCTGGTACCACGCCTTGATGCCGAGATCCTTCAGCGCCTGCAGCACCCACGCGTCCAGGAATTCGTAGGACTCCTGGAAGCTCATGCCGTGCACCAGGGCTTGCGGCACGCTCAACGAATAAGTGATGGTGTTGCCCGGCTCCACGAACATGGCGCCGCCGCCGCTTACGCGGCGCACCACCGTGATGCCGTGGCGGCGCGCGCCCTCGGGGTCGACTTCGTTCTTGAGCGATTGGAAGCGGCCGATGACCACCGCGGGGGCGGCCCACTCCCAGATGCGCAGCGTGGGCGGGCGCAGCCCCGCGCCCACCTCGTCGGTGATCACAGCGTCCAGCGCCATGTGCAAGGCGGGCATCTGCGGGCCTTCGTGGATGAGCTGCCAGTCGTAGTCGTTCCAGTCGGTGCGCGTCATGCCAGCGCCCTCCGCAGGGCCACCGCGACAGCCTCGGCCGAGAAGCCGAACATTTCGGCCTCCGTGGGCAGGGACGACTGCACGGCCAGCGCCAGTTCGAGTTCGCCGGCGTCGGCCGGCATGCCGGTCAGGCCGCGGTTGATGGCGTCCAGGGCCTCGGGCGGCTCCAGGAAGAAATCGCCGCTGATGCGCACCTCGGCCAGGCGGCCGTCGCGCAGTTCCACGTCCGCGACGACGAGCTTGCCGCCGGGGACTTTGTATTCGCCATGCATGGGCGCTCCTTGGATCAAAGGTCGAGGCTGAGCTTCATGCCGTCGTGGGTGGCCTCGAAGCCCAGGCTTTCGTAAAAACGGCGCGCGTCGGGGCGGGCGCGGTCGGTCGTGAGCTGGACCAGGCCGCAGCCCTGGCGGCGGCACTGGCCGATGGCCCATTCGAACATGGCGCGGCCCAGCCCCTGGCCGCGCGCCGCCGCGGCGATCCGCACGCTTTCGATCTGGCCGCGCCACATGCCTTGCCGCGACAGGCCGGGGATGAACGTCAGCTGCAGACAGCCCACCGGCTCGCCGCCGCGTTCGGCCACGGCCAGGAACTGGTTGGCGTCGTGTTCGATAGCCGCGAAAGCCGCAGTGTAGCGGGGGTTGGGAGGCAGCGCGGGGTCTTCGCGCGCGGACCCGAGCGCGTCGTCGGCCAGCATGGCGATGATGGCCGGCAGATCGCCGATGCGGGCGCGGCGGAACGTCAGCGGCGCAGCGGTCATGGCGGGCCTCAGCGCTGCGTGCTTTGCGCGGTCTGGCCAAACAGGATGCGGCGCGATTCCTCGTCGCTCACGGAGGGCGCGGTGTTGATGGTGTCGGCCAGCGCGTAGGCGCGCTGCGTGGCCGGCCGCGCGGCAATCGCCTCGAACCAGCGCCTGAGGTGGGGGAAGTCGTTCAGATCCTGGCCCTGGCGCTTGTGGGGCACGATCCAGGGGTAGGCCGCCATGTCGGCGATGGAGTACTCGCCCGCCACGAATTCGCGGTCGGCCAGGCGCTTGTCGAGCACGCCGTACAGCCGGTTGGTTTCCTTGACGTAGCGCTCCGTGGCGTAGGGAATGCGCTCGGGCGCGTACTGCGAGAAATGGTGGTTCTGGCCGGCCATGGGGCCCAGGCCGCCCATCTGCCAGAACAGCCATTGCAGCACGTCGGCGCGCCCGCGCAGATCCCGCGGCAGGAAGCGGCCGGTTTTCTCGGCCAGGTACAGCAGGATGGCGCCGGACTCGAACAGCGAGAGCGGGCCGCCGCCATCGGCGGGCGACTGGTCCACGATGGCGGGAATGCGGTTGTTGGGCGAGATCGCCAGGAATTCGGGCTTGAACTGGTCGCCCTTGCTGATGTTGACGGGGTGAATCTTGTAAGGCAGGCCGGTTTCTTCGAGGAACAGCGTGATCTTGTGGCCGTTAGGGGTGGTCCAGTAGTAGAGATCGATCATGGAGGCTTCCTGGGTGGCGGAAACGGCGCCCGGCCCTTCGCGGGCCGGGCGGGCTGGCCGCCCATGATAGCGGCTCAGGCCGAGCGCGGCCCCGAATACCCGGGGCCGCGGCGCGGGTTTGCGCGTCTGGCGGCAATCCATCCTAAGCGCAGCCGCCGCCCGCGCCCAGCGCCCGCGCGCGCCGCGGCAGCCGCCAGCCCAGGCTCACGCCCGCGGCGGCCAGGAAGATCATCGCCACCCCGCCGACCTGCGCCAGGTTCATGCGGTGGCCGTACACCGCGAAATCCAGCACGATGGCGACGGCCGGGTAGATGAAGCTGAGCGCCGCCGTGGAGGTGGTGGGCAGCTTCTGGATGGCCGAGTACATCAGGATGTACATCAGGCAGGTGTGCACCAGCCCCAGTGCGACCAGGCAGGCCCATTGCGAGGGCGCGGCGGGCAGGGCGTGGAAGTCGGCCATGGGCAGCAGCATGGCCGCGCCCAGCGTCACCTGCGTCAGGGCCAGCACCTGCGGCGGGATGTGCTTGAGGTGCTTCACGATGACGGCCGCGGCGGCATAGAGCGCGGCGGCCCCCAGGCCCAGCATCAGGCCCGCCAGATAGCCCTGCGGCGCGCTCGATGCCCAGGGACGCAGCACCAGCAGCAGCCCGGCGAACGCCAGCACCGACCAGGCCAGCTTGCCGCGCGACGGGCGCTCGCCCAGCAGCAGCGCGCCCAGGCCGATGAGGAAGAACGGCTGGACGTTGTAGACGGCGGTGGACAGCGAGATGGAGGCCAGCCGGTAGGCCGAGAACAGCAGCACCCAGTTGAGCACCAGCGCGGCGCCGGCGGCCAGCGCCAGGCCCAGCGTGCGCGCGGTGTACAGCCCGGGCCGCAGCAGGCCGCGCGCCGCGCAATAGGCCGCCAGCGAGAGCGAGCCGAAGAGGCAGCGGAAGAACACCACGTTCCAGGCGCTCTGGCCGGATTCCAGCACGAAGACGCCCAGGGTGCCGGACAGGGTCATCGCGGCGGCCATCTGCCAGAGGCCGCCGCGTTCGGACGGGATAGGCATGTCGTTTCTCCTGGCCCGGCATGACCGGGCATTTCATGGAGAAATTATTCCAGGCGGATCCGGCCGGACATATGATGAGAAATCGAAGATTTCGACCAAATGCCTTTTTTGGAGGGATATTTATGCCGGAAAACCTTAGAAACGAAAATCCCGTCCTGGATGGCATCGACCGCCGGCTGGTGGAACTGCTGACGGCCAACGCGCGCACAACCACGGCCGATCTCGCGCGCCAGGTGGGCATGTCCGCGCCCAGCGTGGCCGACCGCTTGCGGCGGCTGGAGGAATCGGGCGTGATCCGGGGCTACACGCTGGACGTGGACCCGCAGGCGCTGGGCTACACGCTGGCTGCCATCGTGCGCATCCGGCCGCTGCCCGGCCAGCTCAAGCGGGTGGAAGGCCTGATCCGCGAGATCGAGGAATTCGTGGAGTGCGACAAGGTCACCGGCGACGACTGCTTCATCGCGCGCATGGCGCTGCGTTCTATCGGCCACCTGGACGGCATCCTGGACAGGCTGAGCGAACACGCCGAAACCAATACCGCCATCGTCAAGGACCACACCGTGCGGCGGCGCCTGCCGCCGCTGCGCTGAGCGCAAGCCGGCCGCCGGCTCAGGGCGCGGGCGCGGCCAGGGCCTGGGCGATGTCGTCGCGCAGGCTGTCGGGCGCGTCGGTGGGCGCATAGCGCTTGATCACCTGGCCGTCGCGCCCCACCAGGAACTTGGTGAAGTTCCACTTGATGCCCTCGGTGCCGAACACGCCGGGCTGTTGCGACTTGAGCCAGCGGTACAGCGGGTGCGCCTGCTCGCCGTTGACCTCGATCTTGGCAAAGAGCGGAAACGTGATGTCGTACTGCGTGGTGCAGAAATTGCGGATCTCGGCTTCGTCGCCCGGCTCCTGGCGGCCGAACTGGTCGCACGGGAAGCCCAGCACGGTGAGGCCGTCTTCGCGGTACGAACGGTACAGATCTTCCAGGCCGGAGTACTGCGGCGTGAAACCGCACTTGGAGGCCACGTTCACCACCAGCAGCACGCGGCCGCGGTAGGTGTCGAGGGATTGTTCCGCGCCGTCGATGGTGCGGGCGGAGAAATCGTAGATCGTGCTCATGAGGCTCCTCGGGGCGTATCAGGCATCCGAGCGCGACGGCGTCAGCGCGGAGGATGGCGTAGGCAGTGTAGCGCCACGCCGGCCGTGGCGGCGCGTGCCCCAGGAGGCCAGCAGCAGCACGGCGGCCGTCATGGCCGCGGACAGCCACGGCAGCCCGGTCAGGGGCAGGCCGTGGCCCAGCGCCACGCTGCCCAGGCCGGCGCCGCAGGCATTGCCCAGGTTGAACGCGCCCTGGTTGAGGGTGGAAGCCAGGTTGGGGGCGTCGGCCGCCTGGTCCACGATCAGCGTCTGCAGCAGGGGCACCACGGCAAAGCCCAGCACGCCCCAGACGAAGGTAACCGTCAGCATGGGCGCGAGCGCGTGCGACGCCCCGGGCAGCACGGCGAACACCGCCAGCAGCCCCGCGAAAACCCGGCGCAGCGAGGTTTCGAGGCTGCGATCGCCCAGCTTGCCGCCCAGGGTGCTGCCTACCGTGAGCGCCACCCCGAACAGCAGCAGCACGCCGGTGATGCCGCGCTCGGAAACGCCGGTTACTTCGCGCAGCAGCGGGGCGATGTAGGTCAGCACGCAGAAGAGGGCCGCCGACGCCAGCACGCTGGCGGCCAGCGGCCACAGCACGCGCACGTCTTTCAGCACCCGGAATTCGCGCAGGATGTTGCCGGGCTGCATGGGGATGCGGCCGGGAATCCAGGCCGCCAGGGCCGCGACGGCGGCCATGCCGATGCCGCTCACCACCCAGAACGTGGACCGCCAGCCGGCGGCCTGCCCGAGCGCGGTGCCCAGCGGCACGCCCAGCACGTTGGCCAGCGTGAGGCCGGTGAACATGAGGGCGATGGCGCTGGAGCGCTGATGGCGCGGCACCAGATCGGCCGCCACCACGGCCCCGATGCCGAAGAACGCGCCGTGGCAGAACGCCGTGAAGACGCGCGCGGCCATCAGCAGCCCGTAGCCGGGCGCCAGCGCACAGAGCAGGTTGCCCAGCACGAAGGTGCTGGCCAGCCCGATCAGCGTGGCCTTGCGCGGCAGGCGCGCCGTGACGATGGCCATGATGGGGGCGCCGATCACCACGCCCATGGCGTAGCCGGTGATCAGCAAGCCGGCGATGTCGATCGAGACGTGGAGGTCGGCCGCCACATTGGGCAGCAGGCCCATGATGACGAATTCGCTCGTGCCGATGCCGAAAGCGGCGGCGGCCAGCGCAATGAGGTGCAGGGGCATGGGAGAGGGCGCAGCGGGAGGCGCCGGCGAAAAAGACAGCGCGGCGCGAAGGAAAAAAACGCCCGCCATTCTAGGGCAGGCGCGCAGGCGGCCCCCGCAAGCCCCTGCCGTCGACCAGGGTATACCCTGATGCCAGCCGGCTTACACCAGGCCCAGATCGGCCGGCGTCACCCCGGGAAACACCTGGGCGAGCCGCGAGCGGTCCAGCCCGTACAGCCGCGAGAACAGGCCGGCGAACACGGCGCGGTATTCGTTGAGCACCGGGTAATCGCGGTCCTGAAAGAGGGTGTCGCGGCGCACCGCCACCTGCCGGCCCGCGATGCGTCCGCCCCGCACCTGGCCTCCCAGCACCCAGTACACCGTGCCGTGGCCGTGGTCCGTGCCTTTGTTGCCATTCTCGCGGAAGGTGCGGCCGAATTCGCTGATGACGACCACGGTCGTCTGGTTCCAGGCCGCGCCCATGCCGTCGGCATAAGCGGCCAGCGCGCGGCCGAGCTGGCCCAGCCGGTTGGCGAGCAGCCCCGAGGCGGCGCCCTGGCCGACATGGGTGTCCCAGCCGCCCACGTCCACGAAGCCCAGGTTGTAGCTGCCGCTCATGAAGCGCGCGATGCGCCGGGCCTCCTGCTCGAGCCTGTCGGCCGAAACCGCGTTGCCGTTGGCCGCCTGCATCTCGGCCTGCAGGTTTGCCTGCGCGGCGCTCATGATGCGCTGGCCCTCGCTGACCGACGCGGCCAGGTCGGTGCCCCGGTACATGGCGGCGATGGCGGCGCTGTCCTGCTCGCGCAGGCGCGACTTGCCGGCCGCGCCGCCGAGGTCGATATTGGGCACCCGGTCCGGGCCGCGGAAGATCTGCGGCACATCCGAGGTGAAGGCCGCCGGGCTGGCGCGCTGGCCGCCGAGCGCCACGGCCAGCCGGTTGAGGAAGCCCGAGCGGTAATCGCCATCGGCGCCCTTGGCCGCGCCCTGGCCCAGCTCGATCCGGTTCTGGGTGTCGAAATGGCTGCGGCTGGTGTCGTCGGTGCCCGCGAAAGGCACGAAGGCGAGCTGGCGCTTGCGGTAGAAGGGCAGCAGGCTTTCGGCCAGCGCCGGATGCAGGGCCCAGCCGTCGGCCAGCGGCAGCGCGGCCTGCGCGCCGGAGCCGGGCCGCGCGATGGCAATGTGCGGACGCGATTCGTAATAGAAATCGCTGTCCGCCGGCACCAGCAGGCTGGCGGCATCGTAGGCGCCCCGCATGAAAACGACGAGCAGCCGGTTGCCGCCGGCGGCGGGCGCGGCATAGAGGCGGCCGGCGCCCAGCGCGAGCGGAGCGGCGGCCAGGGTCTTGAGCAGTTGTCGGCGATCCATGAAAACTCCTCAGCGCCGCATGAATTCGGGCGAGGCCAGCAGGTAGGTGTTGGCGTCGCGAGGATTGCGGGCGCTTTCGATGGCCTGTCGCGTGGCGGACGAGAGCCCGGTGAACAGGCCGCTTCGCGCGTCGGCCTTGAGCAGGTCGGGCAGGCGGACGGGCTCGGGCGCTTCGTTCTTGTTCTTGCGGTAGAACGCGGCCGGCGCGGCGGCGATGGCGCGGGCGGCCTCGAAACGCGCCGTCATCTGGCCCGATCCCGACCAGTCCGATTGCGACAGCGGGTAGCCGTCGGGCGTGAGGCGCAGATTGAGCGGCTGGCCCAGGCGGCGCAGCAGCGCCAGCCCGGGCCGCGGGTTGACGATGGGCGGCAGGCCGGCATAGGCCAGGCGCAGCGACGAATACACATAATGCACCGGATCCTTGAAAACTCCCTTTTCGAGCGACTGCGCGAACTCGGGCGAGCGGAACAGCGCCTCCAGCGTGGCGGCGATGTCGCCGTCCGTTTCCTGGAAGCGGCGGGCCATGCGCGCGATGGCGGCGTCGGGCGGGGCATCGCCCATGAAGAACTGCGCCAGCTTGGCGCTGATATGCCGCGCGGTGGCGGGATGGCGGGCCAGCATGTCTACCGCCTGGTCCACTTCGGCCATGCCCGCGCCGGCGATCCGGCGTCCGAGAAAGCGCTTCTCGCCATAGTCGTGGCGGGCCGGGTTGAACAGGAACAGTCCGTCTTGGACCACTTGCGCGCGCAGCGCAGGCTTGACGCGGGGCGGCTCCCCGCTGGTGTTCACACCCAGGCCGGTGAGTATGCGCGCCAGTTCCTGCACGTCGGTCTGCGTGTAGCCTCCCTTGACGCCCAGCGTATGCAGCTCCATGAGCTCGCGCGCGTAGTTTTCGTTGATGTGGCCCGCGGTGTTGCGCGTGTTGTCCAGGTAGACCAGCATGGCCGGCGAGCGCAGCGTGGCGGCCAGCAGGTCGCGGAACTTGCCCAGCGCATGCGGGCGTATCGCGCGGTCTTCGTACTGGTCGATATAGGTGCCGATATCGCTCTTGTTGGCGTAGACGTTGAAATGGTTCATCCAGAACCAGGTCATCTGCTCCTGGAGCTGGTTGGGCGCATACACGGCGCGCAGCAGCGCCCGGCTCGCGGTGGCCTCGGCGCGCTCGCGCGAGACGAGGCGCGCCTGGCGCTGGATCTGCTGCGCGGCGGCGGGCGGCTTGTCTTTCGCCTCGCGCCGCATGGCCTGCTGCCGGGCCAGCGCCTGCGCCGCGCTCTCGCGCGCGATGGGCAGGGCGTCGATGCTGGCCTGCACGTCGGGCGGCAGCGCGGCTTTCGGGTCGGGGCGCAGTTGCGCCTGCAGATAGCGTTCGGGCCCCAGCTCGCGCAGGCGGGCCAGTTCGGCGGGCGTGGCGCCCCAGGTGAGGCGGTTGACGAGCGCCGCATCGCGCGGCGACGGGGCGGGAGCGGCGGGAGGCTGGGACTGCGCCGCCAGGGGCAGCAGCATCAGGGGCGCAAGGCACAGCGACAGCAGGCGCGGGTACGGCATGAAACGGGCACCTTTATTGGACTCGACTAGCGTGGGACAGGATAATCGGCCGGCCGCTCCCGGCGCGGCGCCGCTTGAAACGCGAGGAAACGGATCGTTTGCGAAAGCGCGCAATCCGCGGCGCCGGCAGGGCCATGGCAGCGCCCGCCGCGAGCCCGGCCTATGATGCAGGCAGGCGCCACGCGCCCGCTGGGCGTATCGGCTTTCTCGGGAGAAGACCTTGCAGGGAATGACGGAACGGCTCGAAGCCATGCTGGCCCAGGGCACGGACAACATGTTGTTGCGATTTTCGCTGGGCAAGGCCTATGCCGAGCAGGAGCGCCACGAGCAGGCCCAGGCGCATCTGCGCGCCGCGCTGGCTTTCGACCCCGGCTACTCGGTGGCCTGGAAATGGCTGGGCAAGGCCTGCCTGGGCGCCGGCGATGTCCAGGGCGCGCGCGCGGCCTGGGAATCCGGCTTGCAAGCCGCGCAGGCGCGCGGCGACCAGCAGGTCGTCAAGGAAATCCAGGTCTTTCTCAAGCGCCTGGACAAGCAGGCCGCCACGCGCGGCGAGGGCAGCTAGGCAAGACGCGCCCGACCGGGCCCGGGCGTGGAAGCCGATGTAAAAACTAAGAGCAGATGTGTCTGGCGGCGTGCCTGGGCATCCGGCCTGCCGAGGGCGCGCCAGGATGCTTCATGCGGCGGCGGATGCGTCCGCGGAGCGTGCGGCGCGGCCCGCTCGGTCCGTCAAACCGTGAAACACGCTGGCCCGGCCGGCGTATTGACGCGGCCTGGGGGCGGGCATGTAATCGGACCAACAATCAACAAGATCGATACCATGGGACATCTGATGGACTTCCGCCCGTCCGCGCTGCAAGGACGCACTTGCGCCGGCCTGTCGCCGCAACAGGTCCTGCAGGGATTGTGGCGTCTCGCTGACCTGCCGGGCGAAGCGCTCGATTTCGTGGACCTGCCCGGCGCCGAGCCGGCGCTGCCTTCTTCCTTCGCGGTGGGCACCGCGGCGCAGGCCAGCATCGCGGCGGCGGCGCTGGCGGCGGCCGAACTGCGCCACCTGCGCGGCGGGCCGCGCCAGCGGGTGTCCGTGGACATGCTGCACGCCGCGCAGGAATGCCGCAGCTATTTCAAGATCAACGGCATCATCCCCAATCCGTGGGATCCGATCACCGGCGTGTATCCCTGCGCCGACGGCTGGGTGCGCATCCATGCCAATTTCGCGCATCATCGCGACGGCGCGCTGGCCTTGCTGGGCTGCCCGCCCGGCGAAGGCACCAAACGCGAAGCGGTGGAACGCGCCCTGCAGCGCTGGCGCGCCGCCGATTTCGAGCAGGTGGCGGCCGACGCCGGCATGGTGGCCGCGGCCATGCGCAGCTTCGATGAATGGGACCGCCACCCGCAGGGCCAGGCGGTGGCCAGGCAACCGCTCTTTACCATCGAGCGCATCGGCGAGGCCGATCCCCGGCCGCTGCCCAAGTACGCGCCCGACGCCCGGCCGCTGAAGGACATCCGCGTGCTCGACCTCACGCGCATCATCGCGGGCCCGGTCTGCGGCCGCGCGCTGGCGGCCTACGGCGCCGACGTGATGCTGGTCAATTCGCCGCTGCTGCCCAACATCGACAACATCATCGACACCAGCCGAGGCAAGCTCTCGGTGCTGGCCGACCTGGACACCGCCGACGGCCGCATCGCCCTGGGCAACCTGCTGCGCACGGCCCACGTGTTCGTGCAGGGATATCGGCCCGGCGGGCTCGCGGCGCTGGGCTTCGGCCCCGAAGACGCCGCGCGCATCCGGCCCGGCATCGTCTATGTGTCGCTGTCGGCCTACGGTACGCAAGGGCCCTGGGCCGGGCGGCGCGGCTTCGACTCGCTGGTGCAGACGGCCACCGGCTTCAACCACGCCGAGGCCGAGGCCGCGGGCCAGGCCGCGCCCAAGCCCATGCCGGTACAGATTCTGGACCATGCCTCGGGCTATCTGATGGCGTTCGGCGCGCAGGTGGCCCTGGCGCGCCAGGCCACCGAAGGCGGAAGCTGGCACGTCCGCGTTTCGCTGGCGCAGACCGCCCATTGGCTGCGCGGCCTGGGCCGCGTCGAGGGCGGGTTGTCCTGTCCCATGCCGGGTTTCGACGGGTTGCTGGAAACCGGGCCTTCCGGTTTCGGCGAGCTCGAGGCCGTGCGGCACGCCGCGCAGTTCGCGGACACGCCGGCGCGCTGGACCCGTCCGTCGTGCCCGCCGGGCACGCATCCGCCCGTCTGGCCTTTTGCGTAAACGCGGCCGGGGCCGTCCGCCGGAGAAGCCGGCCCGCTACGGCTGGCGGGCCTTCCATTCCTTCAGGGCGCGCAGTGTGTTGGCCACGTGCCGGTCGGGATTCATGTCCGTGTATTCGTACAGCACCTTGCCCTGCGGCGAAATCACATAGGACACGCGCTGCGCGCGGTCGGGGCGGCGGTCGTGCACGGCATCGTAGGCGCGCATGATCTTGCCGTCGCCGTCGGCGGCCACCGCGAACTTGCTGCGGCATTCGCTGACCGAGAACTTGCGCAAGGTGTCGATGTCGTCGGCCGACACGCCGATGACGGTGGCGCCCAGCGCCTTGTATTCGTCCGTGGCTTCGGCGAAATCGTGGGCCTCGATGGTGCAGCCCTGGGTGAAGGCCGCCGGGAAGAAATACAGCACGACGGGGCCTTGCTTGAGCGCCTGCTGCAGGTGGAAGTCATACACCTTGCCGCCCAGCGAGGCGGGGGCGGTGAAATCGGGGGCGGGCGCGCCCACGTCCAGCGCGGCCCGGGCGGGCGAAGTGGCGAGCAGGCCGCAGGCCAGCAGCAGGGTGGCGATACGCGTCATTGAAATCTCCCTGGAGAAATCCGGCGCCGCCGCGAACGGCGGCGGCTTGTTCCATCTTTCCCGATATTAGTCCCGACCCGGGCCATCGCGCTCGCCGCGGCCTCCCCGGTGTTCGCCGCCGGGTTGCGCGCCGCGCGCTCCGCGGTCGCCCGCCTGCGGCCCGCCGCGTTCCGCGCGCGGGCCCGCGTCGCGGCGTTCGCGCGGCTGCGCCTCCGGACGCGAGCCCTGCCAGCCGGGCCTGTCGCCGCCGCGCCGGTCCGCTTCGGGAGCGCGTTCCTGGCCGCCGCGCGGCGGCGCGCGGAAGCGTTCCGCACCGGCATCGCGCGCCGGTCCGCGCGGCCCGGCATCGGACCCGGGCTGCGGCCGAGGCCCGCGCGCGCCGTCGTGCCCCGGCTGCTGGCCCGCGCGGTGCAGGGCATCGCGCCCGGGTTGCGAGCCCGGCGGGCGCGCGGCATCGGCCCCGGGCTGGCCTGTGCGGTGCAAGTCATCGCGCCCGGGTTGCGGCGATGGTCCACGGACGGCGTCATGCCCCGGCCGCAAGCCGGCGCCGCGCGGAGCATCGGGCACGTCCGGCGCGCCAGGGCGGCGGCCGGGGCCGCGGCCTGCGTCGGGGCCAGGAGCGTGCGCCGCATCGGGGCGCCCGTCGCGTCCGGGCCTGCCGCGTTCCGGCGCATGGTCCACGTAGGCATGCGGCGGCCGGCCGCGGTTGTGCTCGAAGAACTGCGCGCGGTTGGCGCCCGCCTCGCGTGCGAAACCGCGCTGCATGTCCGTGGGCGGATCGTGGCGCTCATGGCGCGCGGCCAGCTCGCGCGGATCGGGCGCGCGCCGTATGCCGCCCGGGCCGCCGTGATAGCTGATGCGGCGGTTGTCGTGGCGAATCGTCACAGGATGCGAATACACGTGGGTGACGCGCGTGATGTTCACGTTGGTCACGGCGCGGTTGTAGTAGTAATGGCCGCTCTTCCAGTAGCCGCCCACGAAGCCGATGCCGATGTAGCCGAAACCGTAATCGATGCCGCCGTAGAAGCCGATGTGAGGGCCCCAGTACCCCGGGTGCCACAGGTATGCGCCATCGGCGTAAGCCCAGTAGCCCGGCGTCCAGAGCGCGCCGGTGTAGGGCGCCGGCACCCATGCGCCCGGCACCCAGAAGAAGCCGTAGGCGTTGCGGCTCCAGTAGCCGGGCACCCAGATATAGCCATCCGCCGGGGGCGGCGGCTGTGTGTAGACGGGCAGGGGCGGCGGCGGCTCGGGGCTGCGGTCCACCGGCGCGAGGTTCGCGCCGGCCGGATCCGTTGCGTCATAGTCATAGGCCGGCGCCGCTGGCGCGGCGGGCGCCGCCGGGGCCGCGACCTGGGCCCATGCTCCGAAGCAGGCGGCGGACAGGAGCGCGGCGGCCGCGGGCCGCCTCCAGGCAGGGCGCAATGTCATGGCGGTTCCCCGATGCGCCCTCAATAGGCGCGGTAGTAGTAATGCGGGCCCGGGTAGACGGGATAGTAGTAATGCGGCGCCGGACGATAATGCGGCGCATGCCGCGCGGGCACCACGATGCAACCGCTCAGCAGACTGGTCAGCGCAAGCAGCAACAACAGGCTTTTCTTCATTTTGACAAACTCCTGCGAGCGCGCGGCCCTGGCACCGCCAGATCCGGGCTCGTGCAGATTAGGCCACGACTCGCGGTCCGGCGTTCGTCCGTGTAATCGTTCCGAAACAGCTTTCGCGTGACCGATGTTTGCGCGCCGGTGACCGGGCGTGTCTGGCGTAGCGGTCTGTGCGATTTGGCGGGCGTCAGGCTTCGGAGAGCAGGACCGGGCCCTTCAGGTGCGCTTCGATCGCGTCCCCGCCGGGCGCATGCCGGCGGGAAACCGCGCGTCAATGCACGGAAGTCGGCGTGGCCGTGCGCGAAGCCTGGCTGGGCATGCGCTGTACGGCAAGCGTGTCGGGGTGGCTGGGCGAGGGCCGCACCACGACGGCGTTGTCGGCGTGGCCGGCGCCCAGGTTGGGCAGGTCGGCGGGGCGGGCGGCCACGGCCGTGAACGGTCCGCCGCCGCTGGGCGGCAAGCCGTCGAGGGTCAGGGGCTGGGCCCAGGCGCCGCCGTGGCGCGACAGCACCTGGTAACGCTGGCGCGCGCCAGCCGTGCGCGCGACGATGTAAAGCGTGTCGCCGATAATGCTGAGCGCGGGCGGCGAAGCGGCCTCGGCATCCAGGCTCACCGGCTTGCCGTGCTCTATCAGCCAGAGCTGGCCGCCCGTCCGTTCCAGGATCGCGAGCACGACGTTGCCCTGCGCATCGGCGCCGATGGCGGGCCGTCCGACATAGGGCAGTCCGAGGTCCGCCGGGGCGCTCCATTCCATGTCCAGGTTGCTGGTGTCGCCATCTTCCACCAGCCGGGTCAGGTGATTGTCGTCGCGCCGGCGGAAATAGAGCTCGACGCGCTGGTCGCGGCCGCGGATCGCCGCCAGGCCGCCGGCCGCCTGCGGCGCCGGCACGCGGCGCCATGCCTGCCAGGCGGGCTGCTCGCCCTTGCCGGCCGGCAGTTGCCGCGTATAGAAAAGCTCGCCCGCTTCGGTGACGGCGAAAACCACGTAGCGCCCGTCCGCGCCGCGCGCCACGGCCGGCGCGCCGGTCACGCCTTCCAGCGCGGGCAGGGCCTGCCAGGCGCCCCAACTGCCATCGATGCCGGACGGCGCGATCCAGTGCAGCTGCCCGTCGTAGCCCAGCGCCACGGCCGCCGCCTCGCCCAGCGGCGCCACGACGGGGATCTTGGCCACGCGCAAGCCGCCCAGCGCCTGCCAGCCCTGCCAGGTGCCGTCATGGCGCTGCTTGTTCGCCCACACGCCGCCCAGCGGGTCGCGCACCATCAGGCCGGCCGTGCCGTCGGCATGGGCGAACGTCACTAGCGGTCCGTTGGTGCGTCCGCCCAGGCATTGCCAGCGGCGCTGGCCGGAATCCCAGCGATTGACGGCCGCGTTGGTTTCGCCGGCGGCAAACACCACCAGCCCGCCGCGCCCGTCCGAATACACCTGCGGCGCCATGTCCTTGCGCGACACGTAATAGGCGCGCTGCACCCAGGCCGCGGCCGGCCCCGCGGGCTCCTTGCAGCCGGTCGGCCCCGCGCAGTAGTGGTAGTCGTTCCAGGCGTAGTGCTGGAAGATCATGGACTTATCGGCGATTTCCGCGTCGTCCAGGTTGCTGGCGCGTTCCTGGCTCGGATAGTCGATGTAGCCCGCCTCGGCATAGTTGCCGGGCACGCGCAGCATGGCTTCGCGCACCAGCCGCGCGCTGGCGATGTGGTCGGGATGCCCGTGGCCCGCGCAACGCCAGCACAGCTCCGTGTACGGAACGCTGATCGTATCGTCCAGGTGGCGCACCGTGGTCGGGCCGTACTGGCGGATCAGGCCGGCCAGGGTATCCACGAGCTGCGCGCGCGTGTAGACCTCCACATGCGGGCCCAGCGTGTCCACGCGCTGCCCGGGCTCGGACTCGGTGCGGCTCAGCGGCGTCAGGCTGCCCCAGCCCTTGCCCAGCCAGGGATCTTTCAGGCGCATGTGCCAGAGCTGCACGCGCGGATTGCCGCGCAAGGTGAAGCGCGCGATGGTGCGCCCGCTCACGGTGCCCGCGTCTTCCCGCCAGTCGTCGGGCTGATGCGCCATATAGGCGTAGGCCGAGCGTATGCCGCGCTCGCGGCCCAGCATATAGCCTTCGCCCTCGCCGGCGTCGCTGGCGGTCAGGTACACCACCCGCACACAGCCGCCCGCCTCGATGTTGGCGGCGATATCCGGGTTCATGAACAGCAGATCGTCATCCAGGTGGGCCACGAAAGCCAGGTCCTTGATGCCGTGGCATTGCGCCAGCGAGGGCGGGGCGGCCTGCGCAGGGCAAGAGATCAGGCTGACGAGCGCGCAGAAGAGCGCGCGGACCGCCAGGCGCGGCAGGACCATCGGAACGGACATATAAGAGACGAACAGGGAATTGCAATGAAACGGGGAAAGGCGGTGCACGGCGCGGCGCCCGGGAAAGGGCGCGCGCGGGCCGGCACGCAACGGACTTCACTTCATGGCAGCCGGGGGCCGCACGTTCAGGTTCAGGCCTGGGCCTCCGCCACCGCGCGCTGCACCGCCGGGCGGTTGCCGACACGCTCCAGGTAGGCCGTCAGCTTGGGAAACCGCGTCATGTCCACGCCGTCGCCCTCCAGCCAGCTGCCGATCGTGTACAGATAGCCGTCGACGTAGCTGTAGCGGTCGCCCGCCGCCCAGGGGCCGGCGATCTGCGTTTCGAGGTAGGCCGCGCAGGCCGTCATCGTTTCGGGAACCTTGGCCCGCATCGCTTCGTGCGCCGCGGGGTCGTCCGCCCAGCGCGCGCCGCGCCGTTTGTGCGCATGCGCCACGTGCGCCGTCGAAGCCAGATAGCTCGCCAGCTCCTGAAGCCGCGCGAAGGCGAACGGATCGTCCAGCGGGGCCAGCTTCGCGTCCGGAAAGCTCTGCGCCACGAAAGCCAGCAGGGCAGGCGTCTCCGTCAGCACGCCCTGCGGCGTGGCCAGCGCCGGCACCCGGCCCTTGGGATTCACGCGCAGGTACTCCGCGCTCTGCTGCTGCCCGGCGGAGAAATCGAGCTTCACCAGATCGAAATCGGCGTCCGCCTCGCGCAGCGCGATATGAGTGGCCAGCGCGCACGTGCCGGGAGCGGTATAGAAAGTCCAACGTGACATCTGCGTTTCCTTGTATGGGGCTGCGTCGGATGCCAAGAATAACGGCGGCGGGCGCAAGGATAAAGGTGACGGGTCGAAGGGCGGGCCGCGCCGCCGCGACCGGAAGGCCGGCGCGGCCCGGGCCACGATCAGGTGTGGTCTTTCACGGTGGCGGCGGGGGCATTGGCCTTGACGGATTCGATGCCGTTATCCCGCGCCGCGGTGCCCGAATACATTTCGCTCTGGCCGATCACCTGCCCGTTTGCCGCGGTCAGCGTGAAATACGGCGAACCATTGGCCGCCGTCTTGCGCTCATACCTCGCATCGATCGGCGCATTCTGGCGGACCGACGCAATGCCGTCCTGGGCGCTGGCTTTCGAGGAATAGCGCTGGCTGCTGAGGATGATTTCGTGATTGCCCGCTTTCAGGTTGAACACATACTGATCGCCGCTGCGCTTCAATTCAAAGTAACCGCTCATGAAAATCTCCTATGTTGTTATTCGGAGTTGATCGGTGCTGCGATGCGTACATGCAGGAACGCGGGGCAATAATAGTTCAAGCTTTATGGTTCGGGAATGAAGATGCGCATTCCTTGAATATCGGTCGGCCTCGAAAACAAAGGCCGCCTCTTCGGCGGCCGCTCCTTCCGGCGCGGCGGCTGGCGCCGCCGGTCCGTGCGCCCAAGCGGCGCGCGCGTTTAATTCCACTTGCCGCCATTTCCGGCCAGGCTGAACCTTCCGGCTCCCATGAACGCGATAGCGAGCGCGCAGAAGAGGAACATGCCCTGTAGTTCCAGCGCCCAGCCGCCGCTATTGTTCAGGCTGGAGATTTGCCCGGTGTGCGCGAGCAGGATGGCGACCACCATATTGATGGCGATGATGAGGCCGCCCAGGCGGGTGTAGATGCCCACGATGATGAGCACCGGGGCGAGGATTTCGCCGATATAGACGCCGTAGGCGAGAAATCCGGGCAGGCCGTGCGAGGACAGCATGCCGGCGATGCCGCCGACGCCGCCGCCGGTGATCTTGAAAAGACCGTGCAACAGGATCAGGATGCCCAGCGCCAGGCGCAGGACCAGCTTGCCAGTGTCGTCGGATTTGAACATGTCTGGATTCTCTTTTTTAGTCCGGAATGCCGGACAGGCGCGGCCATTATGGCAAGACCCGGGGAAAATCATCAAGCTTTTGTCCCCGGAGCGTTAACTAACGCTTACAGCTCTTCCAGATAGCGCATGCGGAAGCGCCGGCCTTTGATGTTGCAGGCGGAAAGCCGGCCGTAGGCCTGCCTGGCGATGCGGCGGTCCAGGGCGACATAGGTGTTGTATTCGGTGACGTTGATCTTGCCCAGCTGTTCGAAGGCCAGCCCGCCTTCGCCGGTGAAGGCGCCGACCAGATCGCCGGGGCGCAGCTTGTCTTTCTTGCCGCCCTGGATGCAGAGGGTCACCATGGGTGCGCGCAGCGGCCGGTCGGCGCGCGGGCGCAGCGACTGGAGATCGCCCCAGACCAGGGGGGCGCCCTGGTATTGCTCGATGAGGGTGGCCCAGCGCATTTCGTCGGCGGCGCACAGGCTGAGCGCCAGGCCCTTCTGTTCGCCGCGGCCGCTGCGTCCGATGCGGTGGATGTGCACCTCGGTGTCTTTGGTGACATCCACGTTGATGACGGCGCCCAGGTTCTGGATATCCAGCCCGCGGGCGGCCACGTCGGTGGCGACGAGGACGGCGCAGCTCTGGTTGGCGAACTGGATGAGGATCTCGTCGCGCTCGCGCTGTTCGAGGTCGCCATGCAGCGCGAGGGCGCTCACGCCCTGGTCGCGCAGGGTTTGCACCAGGTCGTGGCTGCGGGCCTTGGTGTTGCAGAAGGCCAGGGTGGAGGCGGGGCGGAAGTGGGCGAGCAGGCGCGCGACGGCGTCGAGCCGTTCTTCGGGGGCGATTTCGTAAAAGATCTGTTCGATGCGGCTGGCGTCGTGCCGGGCTTCGACCTTGACCTCGGCGGGGTTGCGCAGGAAGCGGGCGCTGAGCTTGCGGATGTTGTCCGGGTAGGTGGCCGAGAACAGCAGGGTCTGGCGCTTGGCCGGGCAGTGCGAAACGATGGCCACGATGTCGTCGTAGAAGCCCATGTCGACCATGCGGTCGGCTTCGTCCAGCACCAGGGTGTTGAGCCCGGCCAGGTCTAGATTGCCGCGCGCGAGGTGGTCCAGGACGCGGCCGGGGGTGCCGACGACGACGTGGGCGCCGCGGGCCAGGGACTCGGCCTGCGGGCGCACCGCGGCGCCGCCGCACAGGGTGAGCACCTTGATGTTGGGAATGAGGCGGGCCAGCCGGCGCAGTTCCTGGGCGACCTGGTCGGCCAGTTCGCGCGTGGGGCACAGCGCCAGCGTTTGCGGGGCGAACCAGGGCGGGTTGACTTTCTGCAGCGCGCCCAGGCCGAAGGCGGCGGTCTTGCCGCTGCCGGTCTTGGCCTGGGCGATCAGGTCGCGGCCTTCGAGGATGAGCGGCAGGCTTTGCGCCTGGATGGGCGTCATGCGCTCGAAGCCCAGGCTTTGCAGGTTCTGAAGCAGGGCGGGCGCAAGGGGCAGGGTGGAGAACTCGGTGTCGGTCACGGCAAGGCGGGCCCGCCACGAAGGGGGGCGCAATAAGAAGCGTAGGGCGTGAGTGTAAGCCCTGGCGGGTCGGCGCGCCCTAGCCGGCGGGCGGCGGCGCGGGCGGCTCGTAGGTGCGCGCCAGCGCCGTGGCGGCCTGCTGCATGCGCGGCAGCCAGGCGCGCGCGGCGTCGATCGTGAGCCGGGCGACGGGGGCATGCAGGGCCACGGCGGCCACGACGCGGTTGCCCTGCATGATGGGCGCGGCCATGCACACGATGCCGAGCAGGAATTCCTCGCGGTCGAAGCTCGCGCCTTCCTTGCGGATCACGCGCAGCTCTTCTTCCAGCGCGTCCGGGTCGCACACGGTGTTGGGCGTGTAGCGGGGCAGCTCGGCGGCGCGCAGCACGCGCTGGCGGGCCTCGCGCCGCATGTGGGCGAGGAACAGCTTGCCGCTGGCCGTGCAGTGCAGCGGCACGCGCGACCCCGGCTGCAGGTTGACGCGCAGCGGCCAGGCGGTTTCGACGCGGTCCAGGTAGATGACCTCGTCGCCGTCGAGCATGGTGCAGTTGCAGGTTTCGCCGATGGCGTCGACCAGGCTGTCGAGGATGCGGTGGCGTTCGGCCCGCAGCGGCGAGTTGAGCAGGGTGTCGCGCGCCATGGCGCACAGGCGGGGACCGCTGACGTAGCTCTTGCCGGCCGGTTCGCGCAGCAGCATGCCGGCGTCCACCAGCCTGGAGAGGATGCGCAGCACCGAGGGTTTGGGCAGCCCGGTGGCTTCGGTGAGGGCGGCCAGGCTCACCGGATTGGGGGAGCGGGCCACCTGTTCCAGCAGCGAAAGCGCGCGCAGCGCGGCGGAGGATTCGTCTTTCATCTTTCAATAATTGAAGATTCGGCGGCCTGGCGGCGTGGGATTGCGGATTTTGCGGAAAATGGAACGCACCAGGGTGGGCATGACGCGGGTTCTGCTGCAGTATCGGATCACTCCGGCCAATATGCAATGCGTTCCGGGCCGGTCCCGCCAGGAGAGAGACATGAGCAGCAAGCAACACATGACCCCCAGCGAAGCGTTCGTGGAGACGCTGGTGGCCCAGGGCGTCAAGGACGTGTTCGGCATTGTGGGTTCGGCCTTCATGGACGCGCTGGACCTGTTTCCCGCCGCGGGCATCCGCTTCGTGCCCACGGTGCACGAGCAGGGCGCCGCGCACATGGCCGACGGCTATTCGCGCGTGACGGGCCGCCATGGCGTGTGCATCGCGCAGAACGGCCCCGGCATCACGAATTTCGTCACTGGCGTGGCGGCCGCGTACTGGGCCCACAGCCCCGTGGTGGCCATCACGCCCGAAACCGGCACGTCGGGCATGGGCCTGGGCGGGTTCCAGGAAACCGACCAGATGCCGATCTTCTCGCGCATCACCAAGTACCAGGCCCACGTGAACCGGCCCGACCGCATCGCGGAATTCACGGCCAAGGCGTTTGACAATGCCATGGCCGAGCGCGGCCCGGCCCAGCTCAACATTCCGCGCGATTATTTCTATGGCGAGATCGACGTGGCCATTCCCGAGCCGCGCCGCCTGCGCCGCGGACCGGGCGCGGAGGAAGACCTGGAAGAGGCGGCGCGCCTGCTGGCTCAGGCGAAGTTTCCCGTCATCGTGGCCGGCGGCGGCGTGCTGTTCTCGGACGGGCAGGCGGAATGCGTGGCGCTGGCGGAACTGCTGGGCGCGCCCGTGGTGACCAGCTATCTGCACAACGACGCCTTCCCGGCCAGCCATCCGTTGTGGTGCGGCCCGCTGGGCTACCAGGGTTCCAAGGCCGGCATGAAGCTGCTGTCGCAGGCCGACGTGGTGCTCGCGCTGGGCACGCGGCTGGGGCCTTTCGGCACCTTGCCGCAGCACGGCCTGGACTACTGGCCGCAGAATGCGCGCATCATCCAGGTGGACGCCGACCACCGCATGCTGGGCCTGGTGCGCCCGGTGTCGGTTGGCATCTGCGGCGACGCCAGGCCCGCGGCCGCCTCGCTGACGGCACGGCTCAAGACCCTCGAGGTGGCCAGCGCGGCCACCCGCGAGCAGCGCGCCCGGGCCATCGCCGACGAAAAGGCCGCCTGGGAAAACGAGCTGAACGAGTGGACCCACGAGCGCGACGACTGGAGCGTGGACATCATCGAGCACAGCGGCGGCCGCATGCACCCGCGCCGCATGCTGCGCGAGCTGGAACGCGCCATGCCCCGGCACGTCATGGTGTCGACCGACATCGGCAACATCTGCTCGGTGTCCAATAGTTACCTGCGTTTCGACGAGCCCAATTCCATGCTGGCCGCGATGAGCTTCGGCAATTGCGGCTATGCGCTGCCCGCGCTCATCGGCGCCAAGCTGGGGCGCCCCGACCGGCCGGCCGTGGCCTATGTGGGCGATGGCGCGTGGTGCATGAGCTTCCAGGAGCTGCTGACCTGCGTGCGCGAGCAGATTCCGGTGACGGCGGTGGTCTTCCACAACGGGCAGTGGGGCGCCGAGAAGAAGAACCAGGTCGATTTCTACGGCCGGCGCTTCGTGGGCAGCAACCTGAAGAACCCGAACTTCGCCGAGCTGGCGCGCGCCATGGGCGCCGAGGGCGTGCGCGTGGAGCACGCCGACCAGGTGGGCGCGGCGCTGCAGGCGGCATGCCAGGCGCAGGCGGAGGGCAAGACCACCGTGCTGGAAATGATGGTGAGCCAGGAGCTGGGCGACCCGTTCCGCCGCGATGCGCTCAAGCAGCCGGTGCGCTTCCTGGACAAGTACAAGCCCTATGTGAACCAGCCTTTCGAGCCGGGCGAAACGCCGCTGCCGGTGGAGCCCGCGGGCCGCTGAACGGTCCGCGGCGCGCGCGGAAACAAGGCGGCAACGCGCCGCGCCTTCGCGCGGCGCGCGTCCGACCCGGCGCGAGCGCGCCGGGTCCAGTGCCGGCCGCGTCCATCAACGAGCGGCCGGCGGGAGCATCAGGACATGGCAAGCGATGGATTGTTCGACCCGCTGCGCGCGGCTGCGCGATCGGCGGGCAGGCGGCGCACCGCCGTCGCGTATCCGCTGTGCGAGAGCAGCATCGGCGCGGCCGTGCTCGCGCGCGACGCGGGCTACATAGAACCCGTGCTCGTGGGCCCGGCCAGCCGGCTGCTCGCGCTGCTGGAGGCCATGGGCCTGGGCGGCGAAGGGCTGGAAATCGTCGACACGCCCGACGACGAGACGCAGGCGGCGCAGGCGGCCGCGGCGCTGGCGCGCGACGGCGAGGTCGCCATGCTCATGAAGGGCAGCCTGCATACCGACCGCTACATGGGCGCGGTGGTGGCGCGCGACGCGGGCCTGCGCACGGGCAGGCGGGTGAGCCACGCCTTCGTGATGTCCGCGCACGCCTATCCCAAGCTTTTCCTGCTGACCGATGCGGCGGTGAACATCGCACCCAGCCTGCAGGAAAAGGCCGACATCGCCCAGAACGCCATCGACCTGGCGCGCGCGCTCGGCGTGGAGCGTCCCAAGGCCGCGGTGCTGTGCGCCACCGAATCCGTCAACCCGTCCATGCCGGCCACGCTGGACGCGGCGGCGCTCTCGAAAATGGCCGACCGCGGACAGATACGCGGCGGCGACATCGACGGGCCGCTGGCCTTCGACAACGCCATATCGCGCCAGGCCGCCGAGCAGAAGGGCATCCGCTCCTGCGTGGCGGGCGACGCCGACATCCTGCTCGTGCCCGACATCGAGGCCGGCAACATGCTCTACAAGGAACTGACCTGGATGGCTGGCGCCGGCGCGGCGGGACTGGTGCTGGGCACGCGCGTGCCGGTGCTGCTCACCAGCCGTTCGGACACGGTGCAGGCGCGGGTGGACAGCTGCGCGCTGGCCGTGCTGTATGCCCGCGCGCTGGAAGGGTAGCGCGGGCCCGCGCGGGCGGCTGGCACCAACAAGTGTGGCCGTCTGGTACTAAGCCCGGCCCGCCCGGATGGCTACGCTTATGCCACAGCCCGGCCACGCAAGGCCCGGGCGCAATAACTCAAGGGGATGAATATGCGCAGCGCATGGCAGTTCCTGGCTTCGATGGCCGCCGCGGCGGCGATGGCGGCGGGCGCGCAGGGCGCGCTGGCGGCCGACGCGCCCAAGCCCGGCGGCACGCTGGTGATCGGCTCCACGCAGGTGCCGCGGCATCTCAACGGGGCCGTGCAATCGGGCATCGCCACCGCCATGCCCGGCACGCAGTTGTTCGCCAGTCCGCTGCGTTTCGACGCCGACTGGAAGCCGCAGCCTTACCTGGCCGAGTCCTGGGAGCTGTCGCCCGATGCGCGCACGCTGACCCTGCATCTGCGCAAGGACGCGGTGTTCCACGACGGCAAGCCCGTCACCGCCGAAGACGTGGCGTTCTCGGTCATGGCGGTCAAGCAGAATCATCCGTTCCAGAGCATGCTGGCGCCGGTGGAGAAGGTGGACACGCCCGACCCGCATACGGCCGTGCTGCACATGTCCAAGCCTCACCCCGCGATCCTGCTGGCCATGTCGCCGGCGCTGATGCCGGTGCTGCCCAAGCACATTTATGGCGATGGGCAGGACCTGAAGTCGCATCCGCGCAATTCGGCGAACGTGGTGGGCTCCGGGCCGTATGTGCTCAAGGAGTTCAAGCCGGGCCAGGAAGTGGTGCTGGAGCGCTTCGACAAGTTCTTCCTCAAGGGCAGGCCCTATCTGGACCGCGTGGTGGTGAAGATCAACCCCGACGCCACCAACCTGCTCATCGGCCTGGAACGCGGCGACATCCAGGTGTTGCCCTACATGACCGAGCCCTCCATTCTGCGGCGGGCCAAGGACAGCGCCGCGCTGGCCATGACCGGCCGCGGCTACGAGGGCATCGGCGCGCTGAGCTGGCTGGCCTTCAATACCGCGCGCAAGCCGCTGGACGACGTGCGCGTGCGCCAGGCCATCGCCTACGCGGTGGACAAGCGCTTCATTACCAAGGCGCTCAACGGCGGCTTCGCCACGCCGGCCGATGGCCCCATCATCGGCACCAGCCCCTTCGCCGCGCAGGACGTCAAGAAGTATCCGCTCGATCTCAAGCGCGCGGAGCAGCTGCTGGACGAGGCGGGGTTCAAGAAAGACGGCAACGGCCAGCGCATGTCGCTCACCGTGGACTACATGCCGGGCAGCGACGTGCAGGGCAAGAACGTGGCCGAGTACCTGCGCAGCCAGCTCAAGAAGATCGGCGTGGCGGTGCAGGTGCGCGCTTCGCCCGATTTTCCGACCTGGGCCAAGCGCATCGCCGGCAAGGATTTCGACATGACCACCGACATCGTCTTCAACTGGGGCGATCCGGTCATCGGCGTGCACCGCACCTACCTGTCCACCAACATCCGCGACATCATCTGGACCAATACGCAGTCTTACGCCAACCCCAGGGTGGACGCGCTGCTGGAGCAGGCCGGCGTGGAAACCGACGAAGCCAGGCGCAAGGCGCTGTACGCGGAATTCCAGAAGATCGTCACGGAAGACCTGCCGATCGATTTCCTGACGGTGATCCCGTACCACACCCTTTACTCCAGGAAGGTGCACGGGCTGCCCGACGGCATCTGGGGCCTGCTCTCGCCCCTGGACGAAACCTACATCCAGTAGCGGGAGGGCGCCATGCTGCGATACCTGGGGCGACGTCTGGCGTATGCATTGTTGCTGCTGCTGGCGGTGGTCACGCTGAATTTCCTGCTGATCCACATCTCGCCGGGCGATCCGGTCGAAACCATCGCTGGATCCATGGGCGGCATCAGCGAGGAGCTGCGGGCGCAGTTGCGCGCCCAGTACGGGCTGGACAAGCCGTTCCTGACGCAGCTCGGGCTCTACCTGATGCAGGTGCTGCATGGCGACCTTGGCTATTCCTATTATTTCAACCTGCCGGTGTCGCAGCTGATCTGGGACCGCGTGCCCGCCACGCTGCTGCTGGTGGTGACGGCCGTGCTGGGCGCCTTCATCTCGGGCACGCTGCTGGGCACGCTGGCCGCCAGGAAGCCCAACGGGCCGCTTTCGCAGGGCATCACGCTGTTGTCCATCGTGGGGTACTCGGCGCCGGTGTTCTGGACCGGCATCATTCTCATCATCCTGTTCGCCTCGGTGCTGCCGGTGTTTCCGGTATCCGACATGCGCAGCGCCGGCGGGCCGGACGAAGGCTGGGCGGGCGCGGCCGACGTGCTGCATCATCTGGCGCTGCCCGCCTTCACGCTGGGTTTCGTGTACCTGGCGCAGTACAGCCGGCTCGCGCGCGCCAGCGTCATGGAGGCGTTGTCGGCGGATTACATCCGCACGGCCCGCGCCAAGGGTCTGGCGGAAAACACGGTGCTCTACAAGCACGCCCTGCGCAACGGCGTGCTGCCGGTGGTCACCATGCTGGGCCTGCAGTTCGGCAATGTGCTGGCCGGGGCCATTCTGGTGGAGACGGTGTTCAACTGGCCCGGCCTGGGCCGGCTGGCGTTCGATTCGGTGCTGCGCCGCGACTATCCCACGCTGCTCGGCATTCTGCTGTTCGCCTCGATGCTGGTGGTGGTGATGAACCAGCTCACCGACGCGGCCTATCGCCTGATAGACCCCAGGATCAAGACCTCATGAGCCAGACTCCCGTCGCACCCCTCGACCGGGTTCCCGCCGCCGCGAGCCGCGCGCCGGCTCCGCAGTCCTGGGAATCCCTGCGCGTATTCTTCCGCAACCCCTCGGCCGTGTTCGGCGTGATGCTGCTGCTGGCCATCCTCGCGGTCACGCTGGTCGGGCCGGTGCTCATGCCCGCCGACCCGTTCGAAATCGCCGGGGCTCCCATGGACCCGCCGGGCGCCGACCTGCCGCTGGGCACTGACTACCTGGGCCGCGACGTGCTCGTGGGCATCGTGCACGGGGGACGCGCCACGCTGCTGGTGGGCGTGGTGGCGGCCGTGCTGTCGGTGCTGATCGGCGTGACCGTGGGCGCGCTCGCCGGCTACTACGGCGGCTGGATCGACGAGGCGCTGATGCGCGTGACGGAGTTCTTCCAGGTGTTGCCCACACTGCTCTTCGCCATGGTGCTGGTGACGCTGTTCTCGCCCTCGCTGGCGACCATCGCCGTGGCCATCGGCGTGGTGAGCTGGACGGGCACCGCCCGCCTGGCGCGCGGCGAGTTCCTGCGGCTCAAGCGGCGCGAATACGTGCTTGCCGAGAGAGTCATCGGGGCCCGCGACGCGCGCATCATCTGGCGCGTGATCCTGCCCAACGCGCTGGCCCCGCTCATCGTGTCGGCCACGCTGGCCGTGGGCACGGCCGTGCTCTTCGAGGCGGGCCTGTCCTTCCTGGGCCTGGGCGACCCCAACATCATGAGCTGGGGCCTGATGATAGGCAGCAACCGGCCCTACATTCTCACGGCCTGGTGGGCCGTGACCTTGCCCGGCGCCGCCATCTTCCTCACGGTGCTGGCGGTCAGCCTGATCGGCGACGGTCTGAACGACGCCCTCAATCCCAACTCGCGGGGGCGGGCATGACGGCGGCGCGCGAGGCCGCGATGGATATTGCGGGCGATGCGCCGGCATCGGCGGGCGCGCCCGCCACGGTGCTGCAGGTGGAAGACCTGTCGCTGGAGTTCCGCGCCCGCGGCCGCAGCGCCGAGGTGCTGAGCTGCGTGAGCTTCGCGCTGCGGGCCGGCGAAACGCTGTGCCTGGTGGGCGAATCGGGATGTGGCAAGAGCATGACGGCGCTGGCGATCATGCGGCTGGTGCCGCCGCCGGGCCGCATCGGCGGCGGACGGGTGCGCCTGCGCGGCGCCGACCTCGCCAGCCTGGACGAAGCGGCCATGCGGCGGGTGCGCGGCAACCATCTCTCCATGATTTTCCAGGAGCCCATGACGGCGCTGAACCCCGTCTACACCGTGGGCGAACAGATCGCCGAGCCGCTGCGTCTGCACCAGGGCCTGGACCGGCGCCAGGCGCGCGAACGCGCCGTCGAGATGCTGCGCTCGGTGGGCATTCCGCTGCCGGAGCGGCGCGTGGACGATTATCCGCACCAGATGTCGGGCGGCATGCGCCAGCGCGTCATGATCGCCATCGCGCTGGCCTGTGACCCGGAGGTGCTGATCGCCGACGAACCCACCACGGCGCTGGACGTTACCGTGCAGGCGCAGATCTTCGACCTGTTGCGAGAACAGCAGGCGCGGCGGGGAACCGCCGTATTGCTCATCACGCACGACATGGGCGCGGTATCGGAAATGGCGGACCGCGTGGTCGTGATGTATGGCGGCCGCGTGGTGGAGCAAGGGGCTGCCGGCGAGGTGCTGTCGCGGCCGCTGCATCCATACACCCGGGGGCTGATCGCCTGTCTGCCCGAGCTGGACCGCGCGCCGGGCGACCTGCGCCCGGACCTGCCCGAGATTCCGGGCGTCGTACCTTCCATCTGGGACCGCGGCGAGGGCTGTCCTTTCTTCGACCGTTGCGGCCAGGCCATGCCGCGCTGCCGCGGCGCCTTTCCGCCGCTCGCACAGGCGGGCGCGCGCGGGCACGACGTGGCATGCTGGCTCTATCCGGAGACGACGTAATGGCGCAAGCGCAATCGGCGGCCGGCGGGGCCGCGCCGCTGCTGTCGGTGCGGGACCTGGCGGTGCATTTCCCGGCCGGCCGGCGCGCCGGGCGGCCCGTGGTGGTCAAGGCGGTGGACGGCGTGTCGTTCGACCTGGAGCGCGGGCGCACGCTCGCCATCGTGGGCGAGTCCGGTTCGGGCAAGACCACCACGGCGCTGTCCGTGCTGCGCCTGTCCGAGCCCACGTCCGGCTCCATCCATTTCGACGGGCAGGACCTCACCGCCCTGCGCGGGGAGCCGCTGCGCAAGATGCGGCGCCGGCTGCAGCTCGTATTCCAGGATCCGTACTCCTCGCTCAACCCGCGCCAGCGCGCCGGCGACATCGTGCGCGCGCCGCTGGACCTGATGGGCATCGACCCGCCGGGCGGGCGCGAGGCGCGGGTGGCGCAGATGTTCGAACTGGTGGGGCTGAGGCCCGAACAGCGGGCCATGTTCCCGCATCAGTTCTCGGGCGGCCAGCGGCAGCGGCTCAACGTGGCGCGGGCGCTGGCCAGCGCGCCGGACCTGATCGTGTGCGACGAGCCCGTTTCCGCGCTGGACATCGCCATCCGTGCGCAGATCCTCAATCTGCTGCGGCGCATCCAGCGCGAGCAGGGACAGTCGTTTCTTTTCATTTCGCACGACATGGCGGTGGTGGAGCACATCTGCGACGACATCGCCGTGATGTACCTGGGCAAGATCATCGAGCGCGCCTCGCGCCGGGCGTTCTTCACGCGGCCGCTGCATCCGTACAGCGTGGCGCTGATGTCCGCGGTGCCCACGGTCAAGGGCGGGCGCGAGGTGGCCGCCCGCCGCGTGCGGCTGTCGGGCGACCCGCCCAGCCCCGTGGACCCGCCGCCAGGCTGCCGCTTCGCGGGCCGTTGTCCCGCCGCGGCGCCCGCCTGTTCCGAGCGCGAGCCGCCGCTGCGCGAAGTGGCGCCCGGCCACAGCGTGGCCTGTCATTTCGTGGCGGTGCGCGACGGCGCCGTGACCGCGCCGCTCTAGGCTGGACATGATCCGGGCGCAACGGCCTTCCGCGCCATATTTCCCGCTTCTCAAATATCGAGGACAGAACCATACATTCATCCAGCGCCAGGACGGCCATCTACGCCGCGCGCACCATCCTGACCATGAATCCGGCGCAGCCGCGCGCCACCCATGTGGCGGTGCGCGACGGACGCATTCTGGGCGTGGGCGGCCGGGACGACCTGGCGGGCTGGGGGCCGGCCGAACTGGACGACCGTTACGCGGACCGCGTGCTCATGCCCGGGCTGGTGGAGGGGCATTGCCACCTGCCGGAGGGCGGCATGTGGAAGTTCGTCTACGTGGGCTACTACGACCGCCGCGGGCCCGACGGCAGGCTGTGGGAGGGCCTGCGCAGCTTCGAGGCCGTGGCCGGCCGCCTGCGCGAGGCCGAGCGGTCGCTGGCGCCGGGCGAAACCCTGATCGGCTGGGGCTTCGACCCGATCTTCTTCGGCGGCGAGCGCATGAACCGCGCGCATCTGGACGCGGTGTCGCGCGCGCGGCCGGTCGTGGTCATGCACGCCAGCATGCACCTGATGAACGTGAACACGCTCATGCTGGAGCGCGCCGGCATCGATGCCGATACCGACGTGGACGGCGTCAGCCGGCTGGAAGACGGCAGCCCGAGCGGCGAGCTGTGCGAGTTCGCCGCCATGTTCCCGGTGCTGCGGCTGATCGGCAACCCGTTCCGCACCGTGGGGCTGTCGGAAGACGGCCTGCGCCTGTTCGGCAAGGTGGCGCAGTGGGCCGGCGTCACCACCGCCACCGACCTGGTCAACGAGCTCGACGGCGACGGCCTGGCGCGGCTCGCGCGCATCACGGCCGAGGACGACTACCCGGTGCGCATCGTGCCGGCCGCTTCCGCGCTGACCTATGCGGGCGATCCCGCGCGTTGCCTGGCCAGGCTGCAGGAAGTGCGCCGGCTCAACCACGACAAGCTGCGGCTGGGCATGGTCAAGCTGGTGGTGGACGGCTCCATCCAGGGGTTCACGGCCCGGGTCCGCTGGCCGGGCTATTACAACGGCGCGCCGAACGGCATCTGGGTCATTGCGCCCGGCGAGCTCGACGCCATGGTGCAGGCGTATCACGAGGCCGGCGTGCAGCTGCACATCCACACCAATGGCGACGAAGCCACCGAGCTGGCCATCGATGCCGTGCAGCGCGCGCTGCAGAAGCATCCGCGCCTGGATCACCGCCATACCCTGCAGCATTGCCAGATGGCGGACGCGGCGCAATTCCGCCGCATGGCCAGCCTGGGCATGTGCGCCAACCTGTTCGCCAACCACATCTACTATTGGGGCGACGCGCACTACGCGCTCACCATGGGTCCGGACCGCGCCAACCGCATGGACGCATGCGCGTCGGCCGCCCGCGCCGGGGTGCCGTACGCCATCCACTCCGACGCGCCCATTACGCCGCTGGGTCCGCTGTTCACCGCCTGGTGCGCCGTCAACCGTTGCACGGCGTCCGGCCGTGTGCTGGGCGAAAGCGAGCGCATCGGTGTGGGCGAGGCGCTGCGCGCCATTACGCTGGGCGCGGCCTACACGCTGCACATGGACCACCTGGCGGGCTCGATCGAAGTGGGCAAGTACGCGGATTTCTGCGTGCTGGACGAAGATCCTTCCGCCGCCGCGCCCGAGCGGCTCAAGGACATCGCGCCGCGCGGCACGGTGATCGGCGGCCGGCCGCTGGACCTGGAGCCCGCCTGAGATGCCGCGCATTCCCCTGACGGTGGTGGGCGGTTTCCTGGGCGCGGGCAAGACCACGCTGCTGCGCCATGTCCTGCAATCGGCGCCACGGCGCACGGCGGTGCTGGTCAACGACTTCGGGCCGATGGACATCGACGCGGGGCTGGTCGCCGGCCGCGCGGACGAGGTCGTGCGGCTGGCCAACGGCTGCGTCTGTTGCTCGCTGTCCAGCGGCCTGGACGAGGCCCTGGCGCGCATGCTGGCGCTGGACCCGCCGCCGGCGTGGATCGTGATCGAGGCGAGCGGCGTCTCGGACCCGGGACGCATCGCGCAGGTCGGCCTGTCCGATCCGCTGCTGCAGTTGGAAACCGTGGTCGTCGTGGCCGACGCGGCCGCGATACGCGCCCAGGCCGCCGATCCGCTGCTGGCCGATACCCTGGCGCGCCAGTTGCGCGCGGCGGGGCTGCTGGTGCTGAACAAGACCGACCTGGCCGACCCGGCGCAGGCCGGGAACCTGCGCCGCTGGCTGGAAGAGGCATCCGGCGGAGCGCCGGTGCTGGAGACGAGCGAGGGCAGGGTCGATCTGCACGCACTGCTCGACGCCGGCGGGCAGGCGGAATGCCGCGCCGGCGGCTGCGCGCCCGGGCATCCGCATGAAGAGGTCCGCGCGCCCGTCCATGGCGGCGTGCTCGCGCGCCAGACGCACCCCGAACCCGCCGTCCATCCCTTCCAGAGCTGGACCTGGCAAGCTCCCGCGCTGCTGGACGCCGACCGCTTCGCGCAGGCACTCAGGCAACTGCCACGCGCCATCCTGCGCGCCAAGGGATGGGTGCGCACGCAGCGCCATGGCTGGGTTCTCGTCCAGCTCGCCGGCGGTCGCGTGCGCTACGACACGCAGGCGGCGCGGCCGGAAGACGCATCCTTCCCCGCCCTGGTGCTCATCGCTTTGCGCGGCCAGACCTCCCCCGATCTCATCGCCGCAAACCTGAACCGCGCCGCACACATATCCTGAGCCGCGGCGCGCGCATGCGACATGCCGCCCCGCAGCCAGGCAAGATGCCCCGCGCAAGCAACCGGCGCGCCCCCTCGAGCAGGGCCGGCCGAGGGGGGCGCGCCGCGGGCGTTTCGGGGGAGGGCATCTCCAGAGGGGGCCGCAACTGGTGCAAGCGATTCCCCGCGTCTGGTTCTAGACCCTGCGCCGCGCGCCTCTTACCTTGGCATCTGGCATGGCGCATGTCGCGCGGAGGAGAGCCGTAATGCAGAAGACCGTTACCGTGGAGATGCTGGCCGAGTTCGCGGCCGCGTGGAACCGCCACGATATCGAGGCCCTGATGTCGTTCATGAGCGAGGATTGCGTGTTCGAAACCGTGGCCGGCCCCGAGGCCTGGGGCAGCCGGCATACGGGCCGCGACGCGGTGCGCGCGGCCTTCGCGTCGGCATGGCAGAACTTTCCCGACGCGCAATGGCGCAACGGCCGCCACTGGGTCGCCGGCGACCGCGGCGTGTCCGAGTCCACGTTCACGGGCACCGCGGCCGACGGCACGCGCGTGGAGGCCGACATGGTGGATGTGTTCACGTTCAAGGACGGCAAGATCCAGGTCAAGAACGCCTTCCGCAAGCAGCGCCCGCCGCTGCCCGCACAAGCCTGACGCGCCGCTGCCAAGGAGCCGCCATGGATGTCCAGACTTCCGTTGCGGGCGCGCGCCCGCCGTCCAGCCCCTACGATCCCGACTACGATCCGTTGGTTTCCCGCCCCGGGCGAGGGCAGGACTATGCGCCTACGTACTGGGTCGCCACGGCCGGCCCGCCGCCCGAGGACGACGGGCCGGTCGAGGGCGACGCGGACGCAGACGTGGTCATCGTGGGGTCCGGCTTCACGGGGCTGTCGGCGGCGTTGACGCTGGCGCGCGACTTCGGCGTGCGCGCGACGGTGCTGGAAGCCAACCGGGCGGTCTGGGGCTGCACCAGCCGCAACGGCGGGCAGGGGCAGAACGCATCGGGCCGCCTGTACCGCTCGCAGTGGATCCAGCGCTGGGGCGTGGACACCGCCCGCCGCCTGGACGCGGAAATCCGCGACGGCTTCGAATACTGGAAAAGCCTGGTGGCGCAGTTCGATTGCGACGCGCAGCCCGGCGGCCACCTCTACACCGCGCACCGCGAGAAGAAGATGGGCTTTCTGCGCAGCGAGGCCCGCGTCATGCGCGAAGTGTTCGGCTACGACACGCGCATCCTGAGCAAAGACGAGCTGCGCGAGCGCTACGTGGACGACCACGAGGCGGTAGGAGCCATGCTGGAGCCGGACGGCGTGGGCGTGCATCCGCTGAAGCTCGCGTTCGGCTACATGAGGCAGGCCCGCGCCCTGGGGGCGAGCCTGCATCCGGCCAGTCCCGTGCTGGGGTGGCGGCGCGAAAACGGCGCCTACCTGCTGCGCACGCCGGGCGGCACGGTGCGGGCCCGCAAGGTGGCGTTCGCCACGGGCGGCTACACCGCGCAGGGCATCGATCCCTTGCTGGACAACCGCATCATGCCCGTGCTTTCCAACTCCATGGTGACGCGCGTGTTGAGCGCCGAGGAGCGCGAGCGCGCCGGCCTGAAAAGCACGGTGTTCATCACCGACACGCGCACGCTGCGCTTCTACTACCGCCTGCTGCCCGACGGCCGCATGCAGATCGGCAGCCGTAGCGCCCTGCGCGGCGCGGATGCCCGCAATCCGCGCCACCTGGCGCTGCTGCGCGAGGGGCTGGCGCGCAAGTTTCCCGCGCTGCGCGACGTGGAGGTGGCCTACTCGTGGTGGGGCTGGGTGGATGTGAGCCACGACATGATGCCGCGCATCAGCCAGCCCGATCCGGACCAGCCGCTTTACTACGCATTCGGCTACGGCGGCAACGGCGTCTCGTTTTCGGCGCAGGCGGGCAGGCGGCTGGCGCAACGCATCATGGGCCAGGACGGCGCACCCTGGGACTTGCCCATTTACGACACGCCGTTGCCCGGCCATGTTTTCGCGCCGTTCCGGCGCATCGGACAGGGCTTGCTGTACCGCTGGTATTACCTGCGCGACGAAGTGCTGTAGAAGACGCTGCGGCGGAGCCTGGCGGCGCGGGCTGGCCCCGGGGCGCGGCGTTCAGGCCGCCGCCCGCATCCGGCAGCGGCGCGCCACGTCGGCCAGCCGCGCGATGCCCGGCGCGATCTGTCCGGCGCGGATGGACGTGAAGCCGATGCGCAGGCAGTTGCGCGGCGCGTGCGCGCCGTCCATGAAGAACACGTCGCCGGGTTCCACCACGACGCCTTCGGCCAGCGCGGCCTGCGCCAGCTCGACGGCGTCCAGCCAGGCGGGGCCCTGCACCCAGCAGGACGACGAGCCGGTGATCGGCGTGACCCGGAAATCGGGCAAGTGCTCGGCCAGCGCGCGCGCCAGTTCGGCGCCACGCTGCTGGTAGGCCTGCGACTGCCGCCGCAGCAGCGCATGGTGATGGCCGAGCGAAATGAACAGCGAAAACGCGCGCTGGATATAGGCCGACGGATGCCGCAGCATGAGGCGGCGCAGCGCGCGCAGCTCGCTGGTGAGTTCGCGGGGGGCCACGATGTAGCCGATGCGCAGGCCGGGCGCGAACGACTTGGCCAGGCTGCCCACGTAGATGACGCGGCCTTCGCGGTCCAGGCTCTTCAAGGCGGGAATCGCGCCTTCGCCCCAGCGGCTCTCGCTTTCGAAGTCGTCTTCGATGATGAGGCTGTCGGTCTGGCCGGCCAGGGTCAGCAGATCCTGGCGGCGCTGGGCCGACAGGGTGACGGTGGTCGGGCACTGGTGGCCCGGCGTGACGAAGATGTAGTCGCAGCCCAGCAGGTGGGTGCCGGTGCACAGGCCCTCGCCATCCACCGGCAAGGGCAGGAGGTGCCGCGTGCGGCTGGCGAAGATGTTGCGCGCATCGGGATAGCCCGGGTCTTCCATGCCGACCACGGTGTCTTCGTTGATGAGGAGGTCGGCCAGCAGGTAGAGCGCGTGCTGCGCACCCACGGTCACGACGATTTCCTCGGCGTCGGCCCACACGCCGCGGCGCGGCAGCACCTGGGTGCGTATCTGCTCGATCAGGGCGGCGTCGTCGTGGGTGATGAGATCGGGCGCCCAGCTCCGTATGTCCAGCACCGACAGCGCCTTGATGCAGCATTCGCGCCATTCGGCGGTGGGAAAGAGATCGGGGTCGTATTGCCCGTAGACGAAAGGGTAGGGCTGCTTCTGCCAGTCTCGCGGCTTGCTGATGTTGCGCTGCCGCGAAGGGCGCAGCCGCAGCCGCTCTTCCCAGCGCACGGGCGCGCAGGTCTCGGCGTCCGGCGCACAGCAGGCGGCTTCCAGGGACGCGCCGGAATGGCCCTGCATCACCGTTTCGCTCACGAAATGGCCGCTGCGCTCGCGCGAAACCAGGTAGCCTTCGCTGACCAGTTGCTGGTAGGCGAACACCACGGTGTTGCGGGCGATGCGCAGCTGGTCCGCCAAGTAGCGGCTGGACGGCACGGGCGCGCCGGGAGGCAGGTGTCCGCTGAGTATGGCCGACACCAGCATCTGCCGCACCCGGCCCTGCAGGCTGAGGTTGGGCGCGCTTTCCATTTCGAACAGGCGCTCCCACAACACGGGCTTGAGCATGGAAGCCTGGCTGGACATGAGGACTCCTTCAAGAACGGGTGCGCAGGCGCGCCCTCCCGGCGCAGCCGGAAGGGCGCGGTTTCCGCACTCCAGCATAGAGGAGCCGGGCGGGGCGGGGAATGGGGGATTGCCCTGTCAGATGCGTCCCTTCCAGGGAATGGCGAATTTCTCCAGATAGCGCACCAGCAGGTCGAACGCGAACGCGAACACGCCGATGACGATGATGCCCATGATGACGGTGTCGCTGGCCAGGAACTGGGCGGCGTTGAGCACCATGAAACCCAGGCCCCGGTCGGACGCCACCATCTCGGCGGCCACCAGCGTGGTCCAGCCCACGCCGATGCCGATCCGCATGCCGGTGAAGATCTCCGGCAGCGCGGCCTTCAGCACCACGTGCCAGACGATCTGGGCCGGCGTGCCGCCCATGGCGTAGGCCGCGTGCACCTGTTCGATGGACACCGAGCGCACGCCGGCGCGCGCGGCGATGGCCATGGGAGCGAAGATCGCCAGGTAGATCAGGAAGATCTTGGGAAACTCGCCGATGCCGAACCAGATGATGATGAGCGGCAGGTAGGCCAGGGGGGGCAGGGGCCGGTAGAACTCGATGGGCGGATCGAAGATGCCGCGCGCATAGCGGTTGACGCCCATCAGGATGCCCACCGGAATGGCGGTGGCGCAGGCCAGGAAAAAAGCGCCGAACACGCGCGACAGGCTGGCCGCGGCATGCTCGGCCAGTGTGGAGTTGGCCACGCCTTCGGTCATGGCGACGATGAATTTGTCGTAGACCGCCATGGGCGAGGGCAGAAAGAGCGGCTTGACCCAGCCCATGCCTGTTACCAGGAACCACAGCGCGACGAGCGCGATGCTGGTCAGCAGGCTGATGTGGCCGCTGTAGCCCGCGCCCGGCGCGCCGTATACCTTGCCCGGCTTGGCGGGCCTGCCCCGGCTGCGCTCAGACATGGAGCGCCTCGGCGCGGACGCTGCGTTCGTCGCCATAGATGATGCCAAGGACTTCTTCTCGCATGGCGATGAAGTCGGGACTGGATTTGATGCCGCGTCCATCTCGGGTCTCCAGGTAGCGCCGGTTGAAGTCCGGCGTGAAGGTGTGCGTGATGCGTCCGGGCCGCGGCGACATGACGATGAGCCGCGAGCCCAGGAACAGCGCTTCTTCCACGCTGTGGGTGATGAAAAAGAACATCTTGTGGGTCTGGCGCCAGATGTGCAGCAGCAGCTCCTGGATGGTTTCGCGCGTGAGCGCGTCCAGCGCCGCCATGGGCTCGTCCATGAGCAACATGGCCGGATCGCAGGTCAGCGCGCGCGCAATGCCCACGCGCTGCTGCATGCCGCCAGATAGCTGGTAGATCATGTGCCGGTGGAAGTCCTGCAGGCCCACCAGCTCCAGGTTGCGCTGCGCGCGGGCGCGGCGCGTGGCTTTGTCCACGCCCTGCAGCTTGAGGCCGAACTCCGTGTTGTCGAGCACGTTCAGCCAGGGCAGCAGCGCGTGTTTCTGGAACACCACGCCGCGGTCGGCGCCGGGGCCGGTGATCGGCCGCCCCGCCAGGGTGATGCTGCCTTCCGTGGGCGACAGAAAACCCGCGAGCAGGCTGAGCAGGGTGGTCTTGCCGCAGCCGGACGCTCCCAGCGCGACCACGAACTCGCCCGGCTCGATGGTGAGGTTGACGTTCTGCAGCGCGATGACCGGCCCGCTGTCGTGCAGGCCGGGGTAGGTCACGCTGACTCCTTCTGCGCGCAGGGTCTGCGCGGCGGATGCGGATGGCTGGCTCATGGCCCGATTCCCCTTGTGGCGTCGCGCCCGCGTCCGCACGGGCGCGCGGTGCGCGGGCAGGGCAGCCCGCCCGCGCCGGTCAGTCCGGCGGCCTATCTGGCCACCGCTTTCGCGTACTGGTCCGTTACGTGCGGACTGTAGTCGGGCAGTGCGCGGTCGATCTGCTTCTGGTCTTTCAGGAAGTTGGCGCTGGCCGCGAAGGCGCGCGCCGCGCCGCCTTCCTTGCCGCCGCCCAGCCACTGGCCGGATGCCTGCTCGGCCGCGGTGGGAAACACCAGCAGCTTGAGCGCGCTGACCATGTCGTCGGGCTTGCCGCCGATCAGCTTGACCATGCTCTTGACCTCGGGCGAGTCCGCCGTCCATTTGGCGCCGTTGGCGTGATAGTCGGCGTAGGCCCTGGCCAGCACTTCGGTGAATGCCGCCATGAACTTCGGGTTCTTCTGCGCCCAGGCCCGGTCGGCCACCAGGCCGTCGAAGGTGGGCACGCTGGCCTTGCCGATTTCCTCCGAATCGGCGATGACCTTGCCGGTTTTCTCGATTTCGGTCAGGGCCGGCGGCCAGACGTAGGCCGCGTCGATGTCGCCCCGCTGCCAGGCGGCCACGATCTGCGGCGGCTGCATGTTGAGGATGCGCACGTCGCGGGGGTTCATCTTCCAGACCTGCTCCAGGCCCACCAGCAGGTGGAAGTGCGAGGTGGAGACGAAAGGCGTGGCCACGCGCTTGCCCTTGAGGTCGGCCGGGCGGGAAATGCCGGAGCCGTTGCGGGCGACCAGCGCTTCCGACTTGCCGATGTTGTCGAGAATCCAGAAGAGCTGCAGGTCCACCCCGCGGGTGGCGGCGGCGGTGATGCCGGTGGAGCCCAGCACGCCGACCGGCACGTTGCCGGAGGCCAGCGCGGTGGAGATGTCGCCGCCGGACGTGAACTGGCGCCAGTCGACCTGGTAGCCCGCCGCCTTGAGCGCCTTGTCGAAGCTGCCATCGGAAATGGCGGTGAGGAAGGGGCCGACGATGAGCTGGTAGCCCACCACGACCTTGGTCTGGGAATAGGCCGGCGCGGCAGCCAGGGCGGCGGCTAGGCCGGCCAGGGTGCAGCGTCGGATGAGGCGGAATAGCGCGTTCATGGAGATCTCCTGAAGAGCATGGGCTGCGTCCCGGGGCGAGGCCGGCACCGTTGGCCGGTCCTGTTCCAGTTTGCCCGGATAGGGCGGAAACGCTAGGTCCAGATGGGCGGTTCAGGTGGAGCCAAGACGGCGCGCCTGGCGCGGCAGGATGATGCGCCGCCGGGAGCGGCCACGGGGAAATCGTCCAGACGCCGGAGGCGGCCTTGGAGGAGGGGGATCAGACGGAATCCCGGCCCGACGAGGCGGACGCGGCGGCCGCCTTGCGGCGGGCCCGGCGGCGGCGCGGCGGATGCCCCGCGCCGCCGCGGTCTTCGAGCACGTATCCCTCGCCCCAGATGGTGTGCAGCAGGCGCCTTTCGAAGGGCTCGTCCACCTTGACGCGCAGCCGGCGCATGGTGGCGTCGATGGCGTTGGTGCGCGGGTTGAACTCGCCGCCCCAGACGCGCAGCGCCAGGCGCTTGCGGGACAGCACCTGGCCGGGCGCGCGCATGAGTTGCTCGAGGAGCGAGAATTCGCGCGTGGTCAGGTCGATGCGCCGCCCTTCGCGGACGGCCTTGCGGGCCAGCAGGTCGAGCATCAGGCTGCCGACGCGCAGCGAACGCGCCTGCGCGCGCGGCGGGCCGGCGCGGCGGCTCACGGCCTGCATGCGCGCCAGCAGCTCGGGCAGGGCGTAGGGCTTGGCGAGGTAGTCGTCCGCGCCTTCGCTCAGGCCGCGCACCCGGTCCGCGAGCGACGCGCGCCGGGTCAGGGCGACGATGGGCGTCTGCGTGAGGCCGCGCAATTGCGCCAGCACGTCGAAGCCGTCGGCGTCGGGCAGGTCGAGCTCGAGCAGGATCAGGTCGAAATCGGGACCGGCATCGAGGGCTTCGCGCGCGCCGGACGCCACGCGCGCCGTGTGGCCGTGGCGGGCCAGGTCGGCGGCCAGCAACTGGCCGAGCCGGGAATCGGGTTCGATGGCAAGAACGTTCATGGGGCAGCGGGCGGGCCAATGCCGGCGCGAGAGCGCCGTCGGAGATCAACCACTCATGCTGGCCCGGTCTGTCCGGAATGAAAACCGGAAGAGTCTTAAAGCTGAGAGGCGGCGGGCGCCGCCCACGAAAAAGCCGCCGGGCGCGGAGGCCGGGCGGCTCTTGCGGGGCGCGTCCGCCCGCTTCAGCGGATCAGGCTCAGGAATTCGGCGCGGGTGGAGGGGTTGTCATGGAATTCTCCCAGCATGACCGAGGTGACCATGGAGGAATTCTGCTTCTCGACGCCGCGCATCATCATGCACATGTGCTGGGCCTCGATGACTACCGCCACGCCGGCCGCGTCGGTGACCTGCTGCACCGCCTCGGCGACCTGCCGGCTGAGGTTTTCCTGGATCTGCAGGCGCCGGGCATACATCTCGACGATGCGCGCCACCTTGGACAGGCCCAGCACCTTGCCGTTGGGCAGGTAGGCCACGTGCGCCTTGCCGATGAAAGGCAGCATGTGGTGCTCACAGAGCGAGTAGAGCTCGATATTCTTGACCAGCACGATTTCACGCGTATCGGACGTGAAGAGGGCGCCATTGACGATTTCTTCGAGGTTCTGTCCGTAGCCGCGGCAGAGATGGCGCATGGCCTTGGCCGCGCGGGCGGGCGTGTCCGCCAGGCCTTCGCGGGAGGGGTCTTCCCCAAGCGCTTCGAGTATGGCGGTGTAGTGCTGTTCCAGTGACATGGGGACTCCTGTATTGCGGGCGCCCTGGGCGCGCGTATGCAAGTCTACCGCAGCGCGCCGGCCGTCATGCCGCCGGCGGCGGCGTATTGAATCGACTGTTTCATGTTAATTACTGATAGATCATTTGTTTCATAAAAACTAGTATCCGGCCATGCCTTCGCCGCGCCGCGAGCGTGCGCGGGCGCGGGAGGGGCCAGCGCGCCTGCGGCGCGGCCGGCCGCCATGGGCAGCCATCGGGACGCCGGGACACCGGGACATCAGGGAAAGGAGACGAGCATATGAATTCAGGCAACACGGCGGCGCTGGACGCCACGGCGGCCGAGGCGGCGGCCTGCGACGCGGCGGCGCACACCGCCTACGCCAAGGTGACGCGGCGCATCGTGCCGTTCATCGTGCTGTGCTACTTCTTCAGCTACCTGGACCGTGTCAACGTGGGTTTCGCCAAGCTCCAGATGCAGCAGGCGCTGGGCCTGAGCGACGTGGTCTACGGCGTGGGCGCGGGCATCTTTTTCTGGGGCTACATGCTCTGCCAGGTGCCCAGCAGCCTGCTGATCTACCGGCTGGGCATGCGGCGCTGCATGGCCGCCATCATGATTCTCTGGGGCCTGGTGTCGGCGGCCACCATGCTGGTCACCACGCCCATGGAGTTCTACGCGGCGCGCTTCCTGCTGGGCGTGACCGAAGCCGGCTTCTTCCCCGCCGCGGTGATGTACCTCAACAAGTGGTATCCGGCGGACCGGCAGTCGCGCATCATGTCCCTCCTGTTTCTCGCGATGCCGCTGGGCATGGTGCTCGGCGGCCCGGTCTCGGGCGCGCTGATGGCGGGCACGCACGACCTGCACGGCCTGGACGGCTGGCAGTGGATGTTCCTCATCGAAGCGCTGCCCGCCGTGCTGCTGGGCCTGCTGCTGCTGCGCATGCTGCCGGAGTCGCCGCGCGAGGCGCGCTGGCTCAGCGCCGAAGAGGCCGAGGCCGTCTCGGCGCTGCTGGACCGCGAGAACGCCCGGAAAAGCACCCGCTTTCTCACCGCGCTCAGGTCGCCGGTGCTGTGGACGCTGATGGCCATCTGCCTGCTTTTCAACATCGGCAACTATGGCCTGGTGTTCTGGCTGCCCACCATCATCCAGTCCACCGGCCTGCAATCCACGCTGGAGATCGCGCTGCTCACCGCCATTCCCTACGCCGTGGCCTGCGTGGTCATGAACCGCAATGCGGCGCACGCCGAGCGCACGGGCGAGCGGCGCTGGCACTGCGCGGTGCCGATGTTCGTGGCGGCGGGCGGCATGTGGGCCAGTACGCTGGCGCCGCACAACACCGCCATCGCCATGTGCTTCCTGACGATCGGCATCTCGGGCCTCATGGCCACGCTGGCCATGTTCTGGGGCCTGCCCGGACGGGTGCTGGCGGGTACGGCGGCCGCGGGCGGCATCGCCATGATCAACAGCGCGGCCAGCCTGGCGGGCCTGATCGGGCCCATTCTGATGGGCGGGGTCAAGCAATGGTCGGGCAGCATTTCCGTGGCGGTGCTGGTGCTGGCCGCGCTCATGCTGGCGGCGGCTCTGCTCATCCTGGCCATTCCGCGGCGCCTGATGGCGTGAGCCGATACGGGCGCGCCGCGCCCAGGAGAACCGAATGACGCAATCTTTCGACGCGGCCTTCGCGCGGGTGCGGGCGGCGGCCGGCAGCCTGGAAGGGCCGGTGGACGCCGCCGACCTGCAGGCCGCCGCCGCGCTGCTGCGGGCCATGGAAGACGGGGTCCGCGCGCTGGAACTGCCGGCGCAGGCCCCCGGCCCCGGGGAGGCGCGCCATGGCGCATGACGATCCGCGGCTGGAGCCGCGCCGCGCGCCCGACTGGGCCGGAGTCGCCCGGGATGCGCTGGCGCGCGCGGCGCGGGCCGAGCCTCTGCATGTTTTTTCGGCGCTGCTCGACAGCGAGGCCGCGCAGGCTGTCCGGGCGCTGGCCCGCGCACAGGCGGCGGGCGCCGCGCCCGGCCCGCTGGCGGGCGTGCCTTTCGTCATCAAGAATCTGTTCGACCTGCGGGGCCGCCCGACGCTGGCAGGCGCGCAGGCCCGGCTGGGCGAACCGCCGGCGCCGCGCCACGCCGCCGCGGTGCGGGCCTTGCTGGAGGCGGGCGCCATCCCGGTGGGCCTGACCCACATGGACGAATACGCCTGCGGCGCCACCGGCGAAAACGTGATCGGCGGGCCGGTGCGCAATCCGCTGGACCCTGGCCGCATCGCGGGCGGTTCGTCGGCGGGAACCGCCGCGGCCATCGCGGCGGGCATCGTGCCGCTGGGCCTGGGGTCGGATACCAATGGCTCCATCCGCGCGCCGGCCGCGTTCTGCGGCATCTGGGGGCTGCGGCCGGGCGCCGGCGCGCTCTCGGCAGAGGGCTGCTTTCCCTACGCGGAAAGCCTGGACGCCGTCGGACCCATGGCCTCGGACGCCGGGCTGCTGGCGCGCGCCTACGCCGTCCTGCGCGGGCGGCCGCCGGACGAAGCGGGCCTGCCTTCGATTGCCGGCTTGCGCGCAGGCATCCTGCGGGCGGGCTTCGGCGACTTTGCCACGGCGGCCGCCAATGCCGCCGTGGCGCGCGTGGCCGAGGGATTCGCCTCGGCGCGGCACATCGACCTGCCTGATGCCGAGCAGGCGCGGGCGGCCGCTACCCTGATCTCGACCTATGAAGCGGGGCGCAACCATGCGCGGCGCGGTTTCGCGCGGCGGCATGCGGGCTACACCGCTGTCGTGCGCCAGCGCATGCTGGCCGGGATAGCGGTGCCGCGGGAGTGGTACGAGGCGGCCCGGGCATGGCAGCGGGCCTGGCGCGAGCGGCTGGCGGCGCTGTTCCAGGAGGTGGACGTCCTGCTGGCCTGCGCCACGCCTTATGCCGCCACGCCGCTGGGCGCGGAATCGGTGATCCTGGAGGGCCGCCGCTACGCGCCGCGCGCCGACGCGGGCCACATGACGCGCCCGGTGTCGCTGGCCGGCCTACCGGTGGTGGCGGCGCCCTGCGCCGGCCCGGGCCTGCCCCTGGGGGTACAACTGATCGGGCCGCCGGACGGCGAGGCGCTGTGCCTGCGGGCGGCGCGCGCCCTGCAGGCGCAAGGCCTGTGCCGCAGCCGGGTTCAGCCGTGGCCGGCGGAGGGCAGGTAGGCGCCCGTGCTGTGCAATTGCTCCTCGGCCTGCTCCAGCGCCTTGATGGCGCCCTTGCCCTTCTGGGCCAGCAATTGCTGCACCAGCGCCTCCACCAGCGCCATGCCCGCGGTAACGGACGGGAAGAACGAAGGGCTGTCCACCGAAAATACCAGCGTGCAGTCCGCCTCCAGCGCGATGGGAGCCACCACGCTGTCGCTGAGCGCCACCACCTTGCAGCCCGACTTGCGCGCCGCCTCGGCCACGCGCACGATTTCGCGGGAGTAGGGGGCAAAGCTGATGACGACCACGGCGTCTTTGGGGGCCAGCACGCGCAGGTCCATTTCCAGCGTGCCGCCCTCGCCCCGGATCAGGTGCACGGCGTTGCGGAACAGGCGGTACAGGTAATGAAAGCCGAAGGCCAGCGGATGGCAGGAACGGAACCCGGCCACGTGCACGTGGGGCGCGGCGGCGAGCAGGGCGGCCGCCTGAGGCAGCAGCTGGGCGTTGGCCTGGGCGGTGCGCTCGAGGTTGCCGTGCTGGGCCTGGAACATGGCATCCAGCAGGCGGTCCGAGCCGCTTTCGCGCACCAGTTTCCGGGCGCGCTTGGCGTAGGGCTGCGGCTGCGGGCCGGCGCGAAACGCTTCCACGAACAGTTCGCGCAGGCTCTGCCATCCGTCGAAGCCCAGCGACTGGGCCAGGCGCACCAGCGTGGCGGGCTGCACGCCGGCGTCGGTGGCGATCCGGCGCATGGAGAGCAGCGGCACTTCCTGGGGATGGTCGAGCAGGTAGCGCGCGCCGCCCTGGAACTGGGTGCTCAGGCCGGCGTATTGCTCGCGCAGCAGGGCAAGCAGGGATTCCAGGGTCCGGGGCGGCATGGGGGTAGGCTGCGACATGGTCTGCGGTCGGGGTGGCAAATGTGCAACGATTGTTGCATAAGCCGCCGCGCAATGCATCCGGCGTGTATCATATGTTTTATTGAATCAACTAAAGAAACAAACGTTTCATGAAGCGTTTCCGGCGGGCGTTGCATGCCCCGCGCCGGCCGGCGCAAGAATCGAGGAATCCATGAGCAATCCGAAGCAAGCCCCGCGGCGCCATGCCGATATCCTGTTTCGCGGCGCCACGGTGGTGGATGGCACGGGCGCGCCCCGCCGCACGGCCGACGTCGCGGTCGCGCAAGGCCGCATCCTCGCCGTGGGCGAGGCGCTGGACGCCACCGGCGCGCAGGAGGTGGTGCAGGCGCGCGGGCGCGTGCTGGCGCCCGGCTTCATCGACACCCATACGCACGACGACGGCTATCTGCTCGTGCATCGCGGCATGGAACCGAAGATCTCGCAGGGCGTGACCACCGTGGTGACGGGCAATTGCGGCATCAGCGTGGCCCCGCTCGTGCACGACGATCCGCCGCAGCCGCTGGACCTGATGGGGCCGCCGTCGCTGTTTCGCTTCGCCGGCTTCGGCGACTGGCTGCAGGCGCTGCGCGATGCGCCGGCCAACGTGAACGTGGCGCCGCTGGTGGGGCATTCCACATTGCGCGTGAAAACCATGCAAGACCTGTCGCGCCCGGCCACGCCCGCGGAAACGGAGGCCATGCGAGAGGAGGTGGAGCTGGCCATGCAGGCGGGCGCGTTCGGCGTATCCACCGGCACCTTCTATCCGCCCGCGGCGGCCGCCACCGAAGCCGAGATCATCGCCGTGTGCGAGCCCGTGCGCCGGCGCCGGGGCATCTATTCCACGCACCTGCGCGACGAAACCGACGACATCGTGCCTGCCATCGAAGAGGCGCTGCGCATCGGCCGCGCGCTGGACTGCATGGTGGTGTTTTCCCATCACAAGGTGGCGGGCAAGCGCAATTTCGGGCGCTCGCGCGAAACCCTGGGCCTGCTCGGCCAGGCCTCGCGCCTGCAGCCGCTCTGCCTGGACTGCCATCCGTATCCGGCCACTTCCACCATGCTGCGGCTGGACCGCGTGAGCCAAGCCTCGCGCACCATGATCACCTGGTCCAAGGGCTATCCCGAGGCGGGCGGGCGCGATTTCCACGAACTCATGCGGACATTGGGCCTGGACGAGCAGGGCCTGCTCGAAAAGCTGCGGCCGGCCGCGGCCATCTATTTCGTCATGGACGAGGGCGACGTGGAGCGCATCGCCAGCTTTCCGCTCACGCTTTTCGGCTCCGACGGGCTGCCTTTCGATCCCCGGCCCCACCCTCGCCAGTGGGGCACCTTTCCCCGTATCCTGGCGCGGATGGTGCGCGAGTCGGGGCTCATGACGCTGGAGCAGGCGGTGCACAAAATGACGGGCCTGGCGGCGCGCCAGTACGGGCTGGCGCAGCGGGGGCGCATCGCGCCGGGCTGCCATGCCGACCTGGTGCTGTTCGACGCCGACCGCGTGCAGGACCGCGCCACGTTCGAGGACCCCATCCAGGTGAGCGCCGGCATCGACGGCGTCTGGGTCAACGGACGGCGGGTCTGGAACGAAGGCCGTGCGCTGCCGGCCTATTCCGGCCAGGTCTTGCGGCGCGCGCCCGACGCCGCCTGAACTGAATCATTGGAGACGACTATGAGCCATGTTTTTCATCGCAACCCCCGCCAAGCGCCGCCCACCGTCGTGGACGGGCAGGGCATGGAGCTGGTGGACAGCGCCGGCAAGCGCTACCTGGACGCCTGCGGCGGCGCGGCGGTGTCTTCGCTGGGACACCGGCACCCCGACGTGATCGAGGCCATCAAGCGCCAGGCCGACGCGCTGGCCTACGCGCACACCTCCTTCTTCACCACCCAGCCGGCCGAAGCGCTCGCCGACCTGCTGGCGGCCAGGGCGCCCGGCGACCTGAACCACGTGTATTTCGTCTCGGGCGGCTCCGAGGCGGTGGAAGCCGCGCTCAAGCTGGCGCGGCAATACTTCGTCGAAACCGGGCAGCCCTCGCGGCGGCATTTCATCGCCCGGCGCCAGAGCTACCACGGCAATACGCTGGGCGCGCTGGCCATCGGCGGCAATGCCTGGCGGCGCGAACCCTTTCTGCCGCTGCTCACGCCCGCCCATCATGTGTCGCCGTGCTTTCCCTACCGCTTCCAGGCCGCGGGCGAAACCGACGCGCAGTACGCGGCGCGGCTGGCCGATGAACTGGAAGCGAAGATCCTGGAGCTGGGGCCCGAGAACGTGGCGGCTTTCGTGGCCGAAACGGTGGTCGGCGCCACGGCGGGCGCGGTGGCGCCCGTGCCCGGCTATTTCCAGCGCATCCGCGCCGTCTGCGACAAGTACGGCGTGCTGCTCGTCCTGGACGAGGTCATGTCCGGCATGGGCCGCACCGGCTATCTGTACGCGTGCGAAGAAGACGGCGTCGCGCCGGACATCATCACCCTGGCCAAGGGGCTGGGGGCGGGCTACCAGCCCATCGGCGCCATGCTTTGCAGCGACCGCATCTACGACGCCATCGTGAGCGGCAGCGGCTTCTTCCAGCACGGTCACACCTACCTGGGCCACGCCATCGCGTGCGCGGCCGCGCTGGAAGTGCAGCGGGTCATCGAACGCGACGGCCTGCTGCAGAACGTGCGGGCGCGCGGCGAGCAATTGCGCGCCCGCCTGAAGGAGGTCCTGGCCGGGCACCCGCACGTGGGAGACGTGCGCGGCAGGGGCCTTTTCGTCGGCGTCGAGTTCGTGGCCGACCGCGCCAGCAAGGCCACGCTGGACCCGGCCCTGAAAACCCACGCGCGCCTCAAGGCGGCCGCCATGCGGCAAGGGCTGCTCGTCTATCCCATGGGCGGCACGGTGGACGGCGCGCGGGGCGACCATGTGCTGTTTGCCCCGCCGTTCATTTGCACTGCGCAGGACGTGGACCGCATCGCCGACCTGTTCGCCGCCTCGGTGGACCAGGTGTTCCCGCGGGCGCGGGCGGCGGCCTGAGCCTGCTGAAACCGGGCGCGATAAGAAATGCGCTGCCTCGGCAGCGCTTTTTCGATCTGGCCGCCTCGAGGCGGAATGCGGGACGATTTTCTGATCGCGGCGGGCGCCGGCCCTAACCCTTGACGCGCACGATTTTCTGCACTTGCGGCACGTGCCGGATGGCGCGGATGACCTGGGCCAGGTGCTTGCGGCTGTCGACCTGGATGGTCAGGTGCAGGGAGACGGTGGCGACCGCGTCGTCGTGCATGGTGACGTGGATGATGTTGGCGTCGGCTTCCGTGACCTCCGCCGCCAGCCGGCCCAGCACGCCGCGCTCGTTGCGCGTGACGATGTCCAGGCGGGTGGCCAGGTGCTTGGCCGTGTGGGTGTCCCAGGCCACGTTGATCCAGCGTTCCGGCTCGCGCAGGCGCTGCCGCATGGCGACCGGGCAGTCCGCCGTGTGCACCACCAGGCCGTGCCCCATGCGCATGCCGGCGACGATGGGATCGCCGGGCAAGGGGCCGCAGCAGGGGGCGAGCTGCACCGCCTGGCCTTCGTTGCCCTGGATGAGGATGGGCGCGCTGCGCGCGGAAGTGAGCTCGTCCACCGCGGCGGCGGTGGTGGCCACCAACTGGTGCTCGGGCGCGAAGCGGCGCGCCACCACGGCGGCCAGCCGCTTGCCCAGGCCGATGTCGGCCAGGATTTCCTCGCGCGAGCTGGCGCCCGTGCTGCGCGCGAGCTTCTGCCAGGCAGGGTCGTCGGCCGCGGGCAGCGGCATGTGCAGCTCCTGCAGGGCCTGCGCCAGCAGGCGCTCGCCGAAGGCCACCGATTCTTCGTACTTGACCGTGCGCAGGTAGTGCCGGATCTCGGAGCGGGCGCGGCCCGTGCGCACGTAGTTGAGCCACTGCGCGTTGGGCCGCGAGGCGGGCGAGGTGACGATCTCCACCGTGTCGCCGCTGGAAAGCTCGGTGCGCAGCGGCACGAATTCGCCGTTGACCTTGGCGGCCACCGCCTGGTTGCCGATGTCGGTATGGATGGCGTAGGCAAAATCCACGGGCGTGGCGCCCCGCGGAAGGGAGATGATCTTGCCGCGCGGCGTGAACACGTACACCGCGTCGGGGAAGAGATCGACCTTGACGTGCTCGAGGAATTCGCCCGAGTCGCCGGTCTGGCTCTGGATGTCGAGCAGCGACTGCAGCCACTGGTGCGTGCGCTTTTGCAGGTCGTTGAGCGTGAGGTCGGCGCTCTTGTACAGCCAGTGCGAGGCCACGCCTTCCTCGGCTACGTGGTGCATGTCGCGCGTGCGGAACTGGAATTCCACGGGCGTGCCGTACGGCCCCACCAGCGTGGTGTGCAGCGACTGGTAGCCGTTCAGTTTGGGAATGGCGATGTAGTCCTTGAACTTGCCGGGCACGGGCCGGTAGAGCTGGTGCACCGTGCCCAGCGCCAGGTAGCACTCGGGCAGGGTATGCACGATGACCCGGAAGCCGTAGATGTCGAGCACGTCGGAAAACGACTTCTTCTGGTCCACCATCTTGCGGTAGATGCCATAAAGCGTTTTCTCGCGGCCGGTGACCTCGGCCTCGATGCCCGCGGCCGGCAGCGCGGCGCGCACCGCGTCGGCGATCTTGCCGATGACCTCGCGGCGGTTGCCGCGCGCGGCCAGCACGGCCTTGTACAGCACCTGGTAGCGGTTCGGGTACATGGCCGCGAAGCAGAGATCCTGCAGTTCGCGGAACAGCAGGTTCAGCCCCAGGCGGTGCGCGATGGGCGCATAGATTTCCAGCGTTTCGCGGGCGATGCGGCGGCGCTTTTCGGGGCTGACCGCGTCCAGCGTGCGCATGTTGTGCAGGCGGTCGGCCAGCTTGATGAGAATGACGCGCACGTCGCGCGCCATGGCCAGCAGCATCTTGCGAAAGCTCTCGGCCTGCTGCTCGGCCTTGGTGGCGAAGTCGAGCCGGTCGAGCTTGGACAGGCCGTCGACGAGCTCGGCGACCTCGGGGCCGAACTTCTCGGCCAGCTCCTGCTTGGCGATGCCCTGGTCTTCCATGACATCGTGCAGCAGCGCCGCCGACAGGGCGTTGACGTCGAGCTTCCAGCCGGCGCAGATCTCGGTGACGGCGATGGGATGGGAGATGTACGGCGCGCCGCTGGCGCGGAACTGGCCCAGATGGGCCTGGTCGGCGAAGCGGTAGGCTTCGCGCACGCGTTCGACGTCTTTCTTGTCGAGATAGCCCGCGATGATTTCGGTCAGCGGGGCCAGCGAAGCCACGGGCGAGGCCGTGGCTTCGGCCACTTCCCGTTCGGCATCGGCGACGGGGAGGGTGGAGGCGGTCTTGTTCTTCTTGCCGCCGCGGCGTCCCAGGCGGGACCCCGCGCGCAGCGCGGCAAGCAGGCCGGATGAGGCGTACTTCAGCCCGGGAAAAGCCATGCTTGCCGCCTCCCTGGGAAGATCAGGTCGGAACCTTGCGCAGCATTTCCGTGCCGGTGAGGCCCGCCGCGATTTCGCGCAGCGCCGTGACCGTGGGCTTGTCCTTGCTGTCCAGGCGCGGGGCATGGCCCTGCGCCAGCTCGCGGGCGCGATAGGTGGCGGCCAGCGTGAGCTTGAAACGGTTGGGGATCTGAGTCAGACAGTCTTCGACGGTAATGCGAGCCATTAGGACACCTGGTGCTGATGGATGAAGAGGGAACGAACCGCCTCAGTGCCCGGCCGGGATGCCAAGCTGGGCGAACAGTTGGGCGTGGCGCACGGCCTGAGACGAAAAACGCAGCCTTGCGGCGCTGACGATTTGGGTCAGTTCCGACAAGGCCACGCTAAATTCTTGATTAATAATAACATATTCGCATTCCGGCGCGTGCGCGATTTCGCCGCCGGCCGCCATCAGGCGGCGCGCGATTACTTGCGGGGCGTCCTGGCCGCGGGCCTTGAGGCGGTTCTCGAGCTCGTCGATGGACGGCGGCAGCACGAAGATGCCGATGGCGGCCGGATAGCGCTGCTTGACCTGGCGCGCGCCCTGCCAGTCGATTTCCAGCAGCACGTCGCGCCCCCCGCGCGTGGCTTCGTCGATGGGGTCGCGCGGCGTGCCGTAGAAATTGCCGTGGACCTCGGCCCACTCCAGCAGGCGCTGCTCTTCGCGCAGGCGCTGGAACTCCTCCACCGTGACGAAACGGTATTCGCGGCCGTCCGCTTCGCCCGGGCGCGGCGCCCGCGTGGTGCAGGAAACCGACAGCATGATGGACGGATCCTGCTGCAGCAGCGCGCGCACCAGGCTGGACTTGCCGGCGCCGCTGGGCGCGACGACCATGAAGACGTTACCGGAGGAGGAAGACATGAATGCGACGGGGTGTGATGCCAAGAACGGAAGAATAGCAAATCGCGGGACGCCGCAGGGTCGGGCGTCCCGCCTGGCGGCCGTTCAGCCCCCGGCCTGTTCCTGGCGCAGCGAGCCGCCGGGCGGCGGGGCGTCGCTGCCCAGCAGGTGTCCGTTGACCTCTTTGCCGTAAAGCGAATCGTCCGAGTCGTGGTGCTTGGCGCGCGTGGCCTGCACCGACTCCTTGAAACGCGGATCCTGCGGCCGCTCGTGGGCGTTCATGAAATACGCCACATCCCAGGCTTCCTGGTCGCTCAGCATGCCGGCCTGGCCCAGGGGCATGTTGGCCTTGATGAACCCGGCGGCATTGCCGATCTGGTGCATGCCGGCGCCCCAGTTGAAGGAGTCCGGGCCCCAGAGCGCGGGAAAGACCCAGTGCCGGCCGTGTTTCTGGCCCTGGCCCTGCTCGCCGTGGCAGACCGCGCAGTACCGCGCGTAGACCGCCTTGCCGCGCACGTAATCGGCCGGCTGGGGCGGCGGCGGCAGCTTGCGGTAGCCCTGGCCCTGCAGCTTCACGCCGGTGGGAGCCTTGCTGGCGAGCCAGAACATATAGGTCTGCAGCGCCGTGAGCGTGGGATCGTCCGCCGGCGGCGGCTTGCCGTTCATGCTGAAGCGGAAACAGCCCTGCAGGCGCTCGGCCAGCGTGTTCACGTGGCCGTTCTTGGCGCGGTAGGCGGGATAGACCACGTAGGCCGCCCACATGGGCGCGGAATCGGGGCGCCGGCCGGCGTCCAGGTGGCAACTGGCGCAGGTGAGGTTGTTGCCGACGAACTTCGACGCCATCTGCGGCGTGTGCAGGAAAATCTGCTCGCCCTGGCGCACCGCCTTGCCGAATTCGTTGTCGGGAATGGACGACTCCGGGGGCGGCGTGAATACCGGGGGCGCGTCGGCGGCGAGCGCGGAAGCGGCGGCGCCGGCCGCGGCCAGGACCAGGAAACGGAGACGGGCGCGGATCATTGCTGGGCTCCCTGGGTTTGCCGGGCGGCCGCCTGGGGCAGGCCGGCGTAATAGGCGGCGACGGCGTCGATTTCGGCGTCGGTGAGGCGGGTGGCGACGGCGGGCATCAGGCCGAGCGGGCCGGGCGGCCGCTGCCCCTGGCGCCAGGCGCGCAGCTGGCCGGCGACGTAGGCGGCCTGCTGGCCGGCCAGGCTGGGGAAACTCTCGCCCACGCCTATGCCCCCGGGGCCGTGGCACTGGTTACAGGCCGGAACGTTCTTCTGCCAGTTGCCGCGGGTGGCGAGCCAGGCGCCGGGGTCGTCGGGGCGCGCGGGCTGCATGGCGGTCGCGGCCAGCCGGTCCGCGTCCAGGGGAAAGGGCAGCGAGGCGTAATAGCCGGCCACCGCCTGGCGCTGGGCCGCGTCGAGCGCCTTGGCGGTAGGCGCCATGACCGGGCTGACGCGCGAGCCATTGGCCATGGCTTCGAGCTGTTCGGCCAGGTATTTGGATCCCATGCCCGCCAGCCGCGGAAAACCGGCATCCGGGTTGCCCTCGCCGTGCGCGCCGTGGCAGGTCACGCAGGCGGGCGCGCCGTTCGCGCCTTGCAGGCTGATCTGGCGGCCGTCGGGCGCGGCATGCGCCAGGGGGCCCAGCGCCAGCAGGCCCAGCGCGAGCGCGGCGCCGCCCCGTCCGGCGGGGCTGATGCAGGAATGCATTCAAGTCTCCTGATTTTGAGTAATAAACAAATACCCAAAAATTATATAAAGACTTGTGACAGATCGGAACGGCGCATTTGCCCGAGGCCGTGCGCGCCGGCGAGCCGTCCGCCGCGGCGCCGGGCGCGGAAGGAACCCTGGTGGAAAAAATGGAAACTTCGCTTGCAGTTGGGCGCGGGGGATTCGCGGTAGCATTTGCGCGACATTCCAATCAGTGCCCATAACAAGGAGAATCCAATGAGCACGATCGACAATGCAGCGCCGGCGCGCGTCGCGCTGGTGACCGGCGCCGGAACGGGCATCGGCCGGGCCGTGGCGCTCGAATTCCTGGCGCAGGGCTATCGGGTCGTGTTGGCCGGGCGGCGGCGCGAGCCGCTGGAGGCCACGCGCACGGCGGCCGGGGAAGACGGGGTGCGGGCGCTGGTCGTTCCCACCGACGTGACGGACGAGCAGGCGGTGCGCGAGCTTTTCGAAACCACGCAGCGCGAATACGGCCGGCTGGATGTGCTTTTCAATAACGCCGGACGCGGCGCCCCCGCCGTGCCCATCGAGGAATTGCCGGTGTCGGTCTGGAAAGAGGTGGTGGACACCAACCTGACGGGCATGTTCCTGTGCGCCCAGGCGGCGATCCGCGTCATGAAGGCGCAGACCCCGCGCGGCGGGCGCATCATCAACAACGGTTCGATCTCGGCCCACGCCCCAAGGCCGTTCTCCATTGCCTACACCGCCACCAAGCATGCCGTGACGGGGTTGACCAAGTCCATTTCGCTGGATTGCCGTCCTTACGACATTGCCTGCGGCCAGATCGACATCGGCAACGCCGCCACCGACATGACCGAGCGCATGGCGACCGGCGTGCTGCAGGCCGACGGCAGCACCAGGGTCGAGCCGCGCATGGACGTGGCCCACGTGGCCCAGGCCGTGGCCGCCATGGCGCGGCTGCCGCTGGACACCAACGTGCAATTCATGACCATCATGGCCACCACCATGCCCTTCGTGGGGCGCGGCTGAGGCGGCGGCCGTGCGCGGGCGGGCTTTCCGCCGCCCGCGCGGACATCGGGTCAGCGCTCGGCCTGGGCCAGCAATTGGCCCTGGGGCATGTCGAGGTAGCTGCGCGCGCCCAGGTAGCGCTTGGACCAATATGGATTCTGCAGCTCGTCCACCCGGACCTTGGTGCCGCGCCGCGGCGCGTGCACGAATCGGTTCTGGCCGATGTAAATGCCCACGTGCGAGGTCGCGCCGCGTCCGCGCGTGGCGAAAAACACCAGGTCGCCGGGCCGGAGCTGCTGCTTGCTGCGCACGACCTTGCCCTGGGCGCGCTGCTGCCGCGCGGTGCGGGGCAGTTCCAGGCCTGCGATCTCGCGGTACACATACAGCACCAGTCCGCTGCAATCGAAGCCGTCGGCGTCGTCGCCGCCCCAACTGTAGGGCGTGCCGATGGCTTCCAGGCCCGCCTCGACCACGCGGTCGCGCAGGGTGGGCACGGTGGGTTCCTGGGCCAGGCGCAGGCCGTTGAGCGAGGCGCGCGCCTGCTCGGTGGGCAGGGATGCCTGGGCGGCCTGCGGCAGCCAGCAGAGCGCGAGCGCCAGGAGCGGAGGGCAGAGAAGAAGGCGGGAGGTGCTGCGGGGGGAGGAAAGTCGGTCTTTTCGCGTAGGCGGAGTCATTGCGTCACTTCAGGATCCGGAGTGGGCGTTAATGGCTATGCGGGAGGCAAGCCGGCGGAAAAGGCGCTGAAATAACCGGCTTGCCGGTGGGGGGTGCGCACGTTGGGCCTTATTGTAATGGAATAATGTTTCAATACATTTGTAGTGCAATGCAACATTCCCCCTGGCGGAAAGCTGCGGGGCGCCACGGACCGGGCGGGAGGCGTCACAGCGCTCGGGCATAATCGCGAGACGGCCGGCGGCCGCCGGCCGCCGCCGGACCGATCCGGCCATCGACAGCGGAGCCCAGCCATGATGAACGCGGTATTTTCGGCAGATTCCCTGAACCGTCCGCCTCCCATTCCCTTCGAACCCTTTCACGACGCCGTGGCGGCGGTAGACCGCCTGGCCGACATCTATGCCCGCAACACCGCTTTCCTGCGCGCGGCGTTCCGCCAGGTGCTGGAATCGGGCGGCGAGGCGGCCCGGGCGCGGGCCTGCTATCCGGCCATCCGCATCGCGGTGCTGACCTACGATCCCATCGACACCCGCCTGTCCTATGGCCACGTGGCCGAGCCGGGCGTGTACCAGACCACCATCACCCAGCCCGCGCTCTTTCGCGACTACCTGATCGAGCAGGTGGGGCATCTGCTGCAGAATCACGGCGTGGCGGTGGAAGTCGGGGAGTCGGATTCGCCGATCCCGCTGCATTTCGCGTTCTCGGAAGGGGCCTACGTGGAGGGCGAGCACCTGGAAGCGCTCAAGCGCCCGCTGCGCGACCTGTTCGACGTGCCCGACCTGGCGGTCACCGACGACGCCATCGTCAACGGCTCGTGGCGCGGCAGGGAAGGCGAGCCGCGTCCGCTCGCGCCCTTTACCGCCCAGCGCGTGGATTATTCGCTGCACCGGCTGCAGCACTACACCGCCACCGCGCCCGCGCATTTCCAGAATTTCGTGCTGTTCACCAACTACCAGTTCTACGTGGACGAGTTCTGCGCCCGCGCACGGGCCCTCATGGCCGCCGGCGACTGCGACTACGATATGCTGGTGGAACCCGGCAACCGCATCACCCGGCGCGGCGAAACCGGCTCGGACGATGCCGAACAGCCGGTGCGCCTGCCGCAGATGCCGGCCTACCACCTGGTGCGCGGCGACCACTCCGGCATTACCCTGGTCAACATCGGGGTCGGGCCGTCCAACGCCAAGACCATTACCGACCACATCGCCGTGCTGCGTCCGCACGCCTGGCTGATGCTGGGCCATTGCGCGGGCCTGCGCGATTCGCAGCGCCTGGGCGATTACGTGCTGGCCCACGGCTACGTGCGGGAAGACCACGTGCTCGACGACGACCTGCCGACCTGGGTGCCGGTGCCGGCGCTGGCGGAAGTGCAGGTGGCGCTGGAGCAGGCGGTGGAGGAAGTCGCGGGCCTGTCGGGCTGGGACCTCAAGCGCATCATGCGCACGGGCACGGTGGCCACCATCGACAACCGCAACTGGGAGCTGCGCGACCACGTCGACCTGGTGCAGCGTTTCGCGCAGTCGCGCGCGATCGCGCTGGACATGGAGTCGGCCACCATCGCGGCCAACGGCTTTCGCTTCCGGGTGCCGTACGGCACGCTGCTGTGCGTGTCCGACAAACCGCTGCATGGCGAACTGAAGCTGCCCGGCATGGCCAGCGCCTTCTACCGGCGCCAGGTCAATCAGCATCTGGAAATCGGCATACGCGCGCTGGAGCGCCTGCGCGGCATGCCGCCGGAACGCCTGCATTCGCGCAAGCTGCGCACCTTCATGGAAACCGCATTCCAGTAGCGCGGCCGCGAGGGTAAGCCTGTCCCTTTTTATACGCGGCCACGCCAGTTGCGCTATGCTCGCCGGTTGCTTCAGATTCCCGGCACCCGGCAGCGCTTCGGGGCGCCTTCACAAGACGTAGAAAGGAATGCATTTGGCTCCCTCGGAACAGCAAAGCGGGGCGCGGCCCCAGGGGCTGCGCCGCACGCTTTCGGCGCGGCACCTCACGATGATCGCGGTGGGCGGATCGATCGGCACCGGCCTGTTCGTCGCCTCCGGCGCGACCATCGCCCAGGCCGGCCCGGGCGGCGCGCTGCTGGGCTACGCGCTCATCGGGCTCATGGTCTATTTCCTCATGACCAGCCTGGGCGAGCTGGCGGCGGCCATGCCGGTGGCGGGCTCGTTTTCCACCTACGGCGCGCGCTACGTGGACGAGGGCTTCGGCTTCGCCCTGGGCTGGAACTACTGGTACAACTGGGCCGTCACGGTGGCGGTGGACCTGGTTGCCGCGCAGTTGGTCATGGCGTACTGGCTGCCCGACGTGCCCGGCGTGTACTGGAGCGCGCTGTTCCTGCTGCTTACCTTCGGCCTGAACGCGCTGTCCGCGCGCGGCTTCGGCGAGGCGGAATTCTGGTTCGCGCTGATCAAGGTCATTGCCGTGATCTGCTTCGTGGCCATGGGCGTGCTGATGCTGCTGGGCATCATCCGGGGCGGCGAGCACGGCGGCTGGGCCAACTGGACCGTGGGCGACGCGCCGTTCGCGGGCGGCTTCTCGGCCCTGATCGGCGTGGCCATGGTGGTGGGCTTCTCGTTCCAGGGCACCGAACTCATCGGCATCGCGGCGGGCGAGTCCAAGGATCCGGCCCGCAACCTGCCGCGCGCGGTGCGCCAGGTGTTCTGGCGCATCCTGCTTTTCTACGTGATGGCCATCCTGGTCATCGGCCTGCTCATTCCCTATACCGACCCGCAATTGCTGCGCAACGACGTCACCGACGTGAGCGTGAGCCCCTTCGCGCTGATCTTCGACCGCGCCGGCCTGCTGGCGGGCGCGTCCATCATGAATGCAGTGGTGCTCACCTCGGTGCTCTCGGCCGGGAATTCCGGCATGTATGCCGCCACCCGCATGCTGTACAGCCTGGCGCGCGACGGCAAGGCGCCGGCCCTCTTCGGCAGGGTGAGCCGCAACGGCGTGCCGTTCTGGGCCCTGATCGCCACCACCGTCGTGGCGGCGCTGTGCTTCTTCACTTTCGTGTTCACCCCCAACGCGGTGTACATCTGGCTGCTCAACACGTCCGGCATGACGGGCTTCATCGCCTGGCTGGGCATCGCCATCAGCCACTACCGCTTCCGCAAGGGCTACCTGAAGCAGGGACGCAACCCGGCCGACCTGCCTTATGTGTCGCCGTTCTTTCCGTTCGGGCCGATCTTCGCTTTCGTGCTCTGCCTGATCATCACGCTGGGGCAGAACTACCAGGCGTTCCTGCAGGACCGCATCGACTGGGGCGGCGTGGCCGCCACGTACATCGGAATTCCGCTCTTCCTGCTGATCTGGCTGGGCTACCGCGTTTCCCGCGGTTCGCGCTTTGTGAGTTATGCCGACATGCGCTTTCCGCCCGCGCGCGCCCGCAGCGAATACCTGGATTCGGCGCTGCGCGGCGAGCATGGCGCGGCGCCGGGCGGCGAATCGCTGGGCAGCCGCGCCTGACGCCCGCCGCCGGCCGGCGGCGCGCTACGCTTTGATGCCGAGCCGGCGGGCGAGTTTGTGCAGGTTGCTCGCGTCGACGGCCAGCGCGCCCGCCGCCTTTGCCCAATTGCCCTGGTGCGCGGCCAGCGCCCGCCGGATCGCCTGCCGCTGGCAGTCGTCCACGGTTTCGCGCAGCGTCGTGAATGCGGCCCCGGCGCCGCCGGTCTGGGCGTCGGCCGACGCGGGCGGGGCGGCGGGCGGCAGCGCCATGCCCTGCAAATCGAGCAGGTCGGCTTCCAGCGTGACGATCTCATTGCGGCCCGCGCCGCGGCTGACCGCCTTGATGGCCGCGCGGCTGATGACATGTTCGAGCTCGCGCACGTTGCCCGGCCACTGGTAGCCGCGCAAGGCATCCTCGGCGTGACGCGACAGCCGCAGGCTGCGCAGGCCCAGGCGCGCCCGGTTGAGCTCGAGAAAGCGGCCCGCCAGCAGCAGCACGTCGTTGCCGCGCTCGCGCAGCGGCGGAATGGGCACGGGGTAGACGGACAGGCGGTGATACAGGTCGGCGCGGAACGCGCCGTCGCGCACCAGGTCGCGCAGGTTGCGGTTGGTGGCCGCGATGACGCGCACGTCGACGTGGCGCGGCCGGTCGTCGCCCAGGCGCTGGATCTCGCCGTTCTGCAACGCCCGCAACAGCTTGCTCTGCACGGTCAGCGGCAGCTCGCCGACCTCGTCGAGGAAGAGGGTGCCGCCATTGGCCGCGTCGAAGCGCCCCGGCCGCTCGCTCAGCGCGCCCGAGAAGGCGCCCTTGACGTGGCCGAACAGCTCGCTTTCGGCCAGCGATTCGGGCAGCGCCGCGCAGTTCACGTGCACCAGCGGCCGGGCGCTGCGGCGCGACAGCCGGTGCAGGCGGTGCGCGAACAGTTCCTTGCCCACGCCGGTTTCGCCCCACAGCAGTACGGGCAGCTCGGAATCGGCCACGATTTCGAGTTCGTGCAGCAGCCGCTTTATGGTTTCGCTCTGCCCGAGGATCTCGCCCGCCTCGTGCACCGCGCCGAGGCTCGGCGCGTCGCCGCGAGAGGCGCGCAGCGCGCGGATTTCAGATTCCAGGCGCGTGACCCGCAGGCAGGCTTCGACGACCACAATGAACTCGTGCAGTTCGGCCTGGGCCTGCGCGTCGAAGGTGCCGATGTCCAGCGCGTCCAGGGTGAGCGCTCCCCAAGGCTGGCCTTCGACATACAGGCTGGTGCCCATGCAGTCGTGCACCGGCAGCGGAAGCCCGGCCTGGCCGTCGATCAGGCCGTCATAGGGGTCGGGCAGGGTGCTTTCGTGGTGGAAACAGGTCACGCCGCGCCGCGCCAGGATGGCGGCGAGCCGCGGGTGCTGCGCCACCTCGAAGCGGCGGCCCAGCGCATCCTCGACCAGCCCGTCCACGGCGATGGGCCGCAGATGGCCCGCCTCGAGCTGCAGCAGCGCCACCGCGCCGCACCGGAAGTGCGCGCGCAGGCTGCTCACCAGGCGCTGCAGGCGCACCGCCTGCGGGAGTTCGGCGACGAGATCGGCGAGAAGCAGGGCTTGCATCGGGTTTATTTCACCATGTAAAGGTAATAAATACCTTAAAAAGCTGCGGTAAATATTACCTCAGCGGCGGCCCGGCCCTTGATTTTCCTGGTATTTCCGGCTGGCACGGTTTTCGCTTTGAGAGCGGTACTCCCTACACCGTGCGAGGAAAGCACCATGAACCTGATCGACCAGCCGCTGGGCCAATTGGCGCGAACCATTCCGGGCGCCACCCGAATCTTCCACGAATACGACCTCGATTTCTGCTGCGGCGGCAAGCACAGCCTGCGGGAAGCCGCGGCCGAGAAATCCCTGGATCCCGCCGCCATCGAGGCGCGGCTGCTGGCCGCGACCGACGCGGGGCAGGAGCGCCGCGATTGGGGCGGGGCCTCGCCTTCCGACCTGATCGACCACATTCTCGTGCGATACCACGAGCGCCACCGCGAGCAGCTGCCCGAGCTGATTCGCCTGGCGCGCAAGGTCGAGCAGGTGCACGCCGGCCATCCGGACTGCCCGGCGGGATTGGCCGAACTGCTGCACGGCATGCAGCAGGAACTCGAAAGCCACATGCAGAAAGAAGAACTCGTGCTCTTTCCGCTGCTTGCGCGCGGCCATGCCGCGATGGCGGGCGGCCCCATCATGGTCATGCGTATGGAGCACGACCAGCACGGCGACGCGCTGCGGGAGCTGCTGGCGCTGACCCACGACATCACGCTGCCGCGCGGCGCCTGCAACACCTGGCGCGCGCTGTACCTGGGCCTGGCCGCGTTCCGGGAAGACCTGATGGAACACATCCACCTGGAAAACAACATTCTTTTCGAAGACGCGTCCCACGCCGCCGAGGCAAAGCACGCCTGACCCGACTTCCAACCGCAAAGGGCATTTTCATGGGTCCGTACCGCAAACTCTGGTTCATTCTCATCGCCGTGCTGGCGGTAACGTTTTCGCTGCTGGGCTACTACGGCGCCGAAGTCTACCGGCAGGCGCCGCCCATTCCGCAGCGGGTCGACACCGCCGACGGCCGGACGCTTTTCACGCAGAAGGACATCCTCGATGGCCAGACCGCCTGGCAGTCCGTGGGCGGCATGCAATTGGGCTCGATCTGGGGCCACGGCGCCTACCAGGCGCCCGACTGGACCGCCGACTGGCTGCACCGCGAACTGACCGCGTGGCTGGACCTGGCCGCCCAGGCGCGCTACGGCATGCCGTACGCGGAACTGGATGCGCCGCGCCAGGCCGGCCTGCGCGAGGAACTGCGTGCCGAATACCGCGGCAACCGCGCCGATCCGGCCACCGGCGCGCTTACCGTGTCGGCGCGCCGCGCCCAGGCCATGGCGCAGACGGCGGCCTATTACGACCAGTTGTTTTCCGATGCGCCGGCGCTGCACGAGAGCCGCGAGCATTTCGCCATGAAGGAAAACACGCTGCCCAGCGCCCAGCGCCGCGCCCAGCTCGCGCACTTCTTCTTCTGGACCGCCTGGGCCGCGGCGACGGAGCGGCCGGGCCACGAGGCCACCTATACCAACAACTGGCCGCACGAACCGCTCATCGGCAACCACCCCAGCGCGGAGAACATCATCTGGTCCATCGCCAGCGTGGTGATCCTGCTGGCCGGCGTGGGCCTGCTGGTGTGGGGCTGGGCCTTCCTGCGCGAGCACGACGAGCCGCTGCCGGCCCCCGCCGCGCAAGACCCGCTGACCACGTTCGCGCTCACGCCCTCGCAGCGCGCGCTGGGCAAGTACCTGTTCCTGGTGGCGGCCCTGTTCGTGTTCCAGGTCTTCATCGGCGGCTTCACGGCGCACTACACCGTCGAAGGGCAGAAGTTCTACGGCGTGGACGTGTCGCAGTGGTTCCCGTATTCGCTGGTGCGCACCTGGCACATCCAGGCGGCGCTGTTCTGGATCGCGACGGGGTTCCTGGCCGCGGGCCTGTTCCTGGCTCCCCTGATCAACGGCGGCAAAGACCCGAAACACCAGAAGCTGGGCGTGGACATTCTGTTCTGGGCGCTGGTCGTGGTGGTGGTCGGATCCTTCGTCGGCAACTATCTCGCCATCGCGCAGGTCATGCCGCCCGAGTGGAACTTCTGGCTCGGGCACCAGGGCTATGAATACGTGGACCTGGGCCGGCTGTGGCAGATCGGCAAGCTCGCGGGCATCGCCTTCTGGCTGCTGCTGATGGTGCGCGGCATCGCCCCCGCATTCAGAAAGCCCGGCGGCGACAAGAACCTGCTGGCGCTGCTCACCGCGTCGGTCGTGGCCATCGGGCTCTTCTACGGCGCGGGCCTGTTCTACGGCGAGCGCACCAACCTGTCCGTCATGGAGTACTGGCGCTGGTGGGTGGTGCACCTGTGGGTGGAAGGCTTCTTCGAAGTGTTCGCCACCACGGCGCTGGCATTTGTCTTCTCGACGCTGGGGCTGGTGTCGCGGCCCATGGCGACGGCCGCCAGCCTGGCTTCGGCCTCGCTCTTCATGCTGGGCGGCATCCCGGGCACCTTCCACCACCTGTACTTCGCGGGCACCACCACGCCGGTGATGGCGGTGGGGGCGAGCTTTTCCGCGCTGGAAGTGGTTCCGCTCATCGTGCTGGGCTACGAGGCCTGGGAAAACTGGCGGTTGCGCGAGCGCGCGCCCTGGATGGCGAACCTCAAGTGGCCCCTCATGTGCTTCGTGGCGGTGGCGTTCTGGAACATGCTGGGCGCGGGCGTTTTCGGCTTCATGATCAACCCGCCGATCTCGCTCTACTATATCCAGGGCCTCAACACCACGCCTGTGCATGCCCATGCCGCGCTGTTCGGGGTGTACGGATTCCTGGCGCTGGGCTTCACCCTGCTGGTGCTGCGCTACATCCGGCCGGATTACGTGCTGCGGCAAGGGCTCATGAAAACCGCGTTCTGGGGGCTGAACCTGGGGCTCGCGCTGATGATCCTCACCAGCCTGCTGCCCATCGGCATCATCCAGTTCCACGCCAGCGTCAGCCAGGGCCTGTGGTATGCGCGCAGCGAGGCGTTCATGCAGCAGGACATTCTGCAGACCCTGCGCTGGGTGCGCACCTTCGGCGACGTGGTGTTCATCGCCGGCGCGGTTTCCATGGCGCTGCAGGTCGTGCTGGGCCTGCTGGGACGCGCGCGCATCCCGGCGCTGCCGCGCGACGCCGCCGCGGTGGGCGTGCCGCGCTGAGCGGCAAGACGAAGGCGGTCCGCGCCCGCGGACCGCCGTCCAACCGGAGAGAGCGCATGACCCATGTCGTTACCGAGCCGTGCATACGCTGCAAATACACCCGCTGCGTGGTCGTCTGTCCGGTGGATGCCTTCCGCGAAGGCGCCGACATGCTGGTCATCGACCCGGGCGACTGTATCGACTGCACGCTTTGCGTTCCCGCCTGTCCGGTCGGCGCGATTTTTTTCGAAGCGGACGTGCCCGCGGACCAGCGGGATTTCGTCGAAATCAATGCCCGGCTGGCCACGCGCTGGCCGGTCATCGCGCGGGGCAAGAACGCCTTGCCGGACGCCGACCGATGGGCCGGCGTGCAAGCCAAGCGCGCCTTCCTCGACGAGGGGCCGTAGGGACGAAGCGGCGCAGGGGCGGGCGCCCGCGCGTTGCCGTCATACCGAGGCGCGCACCAGCGCCAGGCGGATCTTCTCGATCGCGCGCGACGGGCTCAGCTGCTTGGGACAGACTTCGGTGCAGTTCATGATCGTGCGGCAGCGGTAGAGCCTGTACACGTCGTCCAGGTAGGCCAGCCGCTCGGCCGTCGCCGTGTCGCGCGAATCCGCGATGAAGCGGTACGCCTGCAGCAGCCCGGCCGGGCCGATGAACTTGTCGGGATTCCACCAGTACGACGGGCAGAATCCGCTGCAACAGGCGCACAGAATGCACTCGTACAGGCCGTCCAGCCGCTCGCGCGCCTCGGGCGACTGCAGGCGCTCGCGCTCGGGCGGCGGTTCGCGGTTGATGAGGTACGGGCGGATTTCTTCGTAATGCGCGAAGAACTGCGTCATGTCCACGATGAGGTCGCGGATGACCGGAAACCCCGGCAGCGGCCGCAGCACCACCGGCTCTTTCAGCGCGCGCAAGGGCTGGATGCAGGCCAGGCCGTTGCGGCCGTTGATGTTCATCGCGTCCGAGCCGCACACGCCTTCGCGGCACGACCGCCGGAACGACAGGCTGTCGTCCAGGCCCTTGAGCCGCACCAGCGCGTCCAGCAGCATGCGGTCGCCGGGCGAATCGGGCAGGTCGTACTCCTGCATGCGCGGGCGGGCGTCCGTATCGGGGTCGTAGCGGTAGACCTGGAAGCGCATGGCGTGGGCCTGCGGCGGGATTCAGAAAACCCGCGCCAGCGCCAGCAGCACGCGCAGGAACACCAGCCCCAGCGCGCTCGCCGCCAACGCCAGCACGGCAAGCCGCAGCCACGGACGGTGGATGTAGTCCAGCGCCACGTCGCGCGCGCCCACCCAGCCGTGCAGGCATAGCGCCGCAGCCACCGCCAGGATCAGCGTGCCGCCCAGCGGATGGCGCGCGAACGCCGCCCACGTGTGGTAGTCCGGCGGCCCCGCCGCCAGCAGAAAGCCCGCCAGCGCGGCGGCCGCCGCCAGCAGCGCCAGCGCGCTCAGGCGCTGCATCAGCCAGGCGCGCTGGCCCGTGAATTGCCTCATGCCGCCCTCCATGCGATCAGCAGCGCCAGCGCCGCCAGCAGCGCCAGCGCCAGCACGATCCGCGCGCTCGCCCGCGCCGTGCGCAGGCGAGCGCCCAGGCCGGCGTCCATCAGCAAGTGGCGTATGCCCGCCAGCAGGTGAAAACAGAACGCCCATAGAAACACGAACACCAGCGGCTCGGCCCAGGGCGAACGCAGCGCGGCGGCCAGCGCGTCATACTCCGCCTGGCCGCGCAGCGACCGGGACAGCAGATCCGGCGCCCAGGGAACGAACAGCAGCAGACAGACGCCGGAAATCCGGTGCCCGATCGACACGAGCGCACCCACCGGAAACCGGATCGCAAACAGGTTCAGAAAACGCGGCAGCCGTGCTGGATCGAGACGGCCGCCCACGGCCGAAACCGCCTTGCGCCGGGAGGCGGCGGCCGCGCGCGCCATGTCAGCGGCTCCCGCCTGCCAGGCAGGGCGGGGCGGCGACGCGGCGCGCGCCGCCGCGACGCAAGGGCGGGCGCGGCTCAGCCATCCTGCAACCCGGCGGGCGGCGTCTCGGGCGCGCGGCTCAGTTGATAGCCGTACCAGAGACTTTGGGCAATGCGTTGCGCCATCTCCACGGCGTGCCCCGCCATCGCCTGGTTCGGCTGCGCCGCGGCCGTCTCGCGGAACAGCGCCAGCCAGCGCTGGAACAGCTCGGCGCTCAAATCGGGCAGCGCAATATGCTTGGGCATGGGCGTGCCCGTGAACCGCCGCGTGCCGCGCAGAATCGACGACCAGAAATCCACCAGCTTGGCCAGGTGCTCGTCCCAGTCGCGGACATGGCCATTGAAAATCGGCCCCAGCCGCTCATCGCGGCGCACGGCGGCATAAAACTGGTGCACCAGGTCCGTGATGGCTTCTTCGGTGCAAAGATCCGGCGACCGCACGGCGCCTCCTGTTTATAAGATATACGTTAAATGCATCTTATATCGGGGCTTGCAGCTTGAAAAGCGCTGCGCCGGGTTCGGGCGGAAATCGGGCCGGCACGAGAGGTTCAGCCCATTTCATGCGCTGAACGGGAGGCGTAATCGTCGCGGGGAAGCCGCCGACGGACTATCCGGCAAGTTCGGACCAGGGTTTCGATGAGCGCCTCGGGATTCCGTTCGATCACGTCAAGCAGCGCCAGCGACGGTCCCCTCGGAGAGCGGTCGCCGCGCTCCCAGTGCCGCAGGGTCGCCTTGGAAAAGCCGAACCGCGCGGCGAACTGCTCCCGGGGCATGCCCACTTTGGGCCCGCACGGCCCTTGCGTCGACGGGGCGCGGACGGTGCACGCGCACGCCGCCCGCGCCTTCCATGATGCGTCCGGCTCTGGGGGGATCGGGCCAGATCGCCGATGAGGCCCTGGCGCTCTTCGGCGCTCAGGCGCTTCCCGGGCTGGCGGATGTAGGAGGGCAGTCCGGCAACGGCGTGCATTGATGGGTCCGAGCCTGGCGCGACTTTTCGCGGAATGCGCGGGAGGGCGCTGGAACGGCGGCAGAAAATCCGGCATGCGGCCCGTGTGCGTGTTCCGCGACGCAATTGCGGCCTGGCTGGCCCTGGGGCGACGTGGCTCCCCTGCGCGTTTACTCGATGTTCTGCGCCTGCTCCCGCATCTGCTCGATGAGCAGCTTCAGGTCCATGGCGGCGCGGGTCACTTCCAGGCTGCCGGCCTTGGAGCCCAAGGTGTTGGCTTCGCGGTTCATTTCCTGGAACAGGAAGTCCAGGCGCTTGCCGGCGCTGCCGGCGTGTTTTTTGCCGCCCGCTTTGCCGCCGTCGGTGAGCAGGTGGCGCAATTCCTCCAGGTGCGAGCGCAGGCGCGACAGTTCCTCGGCCACGTCGATGCGCAGGGCGAAAAGGGTGGCTTCCTGCGACAGGCGCTCGGACAGCTCTTCGCCGCTGATGTGGGCGAAGCCGCCGGGAAAAGCCGCTTCGACGCTTTCGCGCAGCTTGAGCGCCAGCTTGTCGCGGTGCTCGGCGAGCAACTGCGGCAGGTGGGCTTCGACCGTGTCCACGATGCGCCCCACGCCGTCGGCGCAGTCGCGCATCATGGCCGCGAGCCGTTCGCCTTCGCGCGCGCGGCCATCCTGCAGTTGGGCCAGCGCCTGCTGGGCAGCCTGCATGCAGGCCGCGCCCCATATCTGCGGGTCCAGCGCGTCGCCGGCGCGCTGGCCGGGCCAGTTGAAGAGTTCGACCAGGCGCGGCGCGGAAATGTCGGGAATGATGCGGCGCGCGGCCTGCAGCTGTTCGGCCAGTCCTTCCAGCCAGGCCGGGTCCAGCGCGGCGAGTTCGGCCGAGGCGTTGCGCGTGTAGGAGACGCGCACCTCGACCTTGCCGCGCCCGAGATGCGAGGTCAGCAGTTCGCGCAGCGGCGTCTCCACGTGGCGCAGCTCGTCGGGCAGGCGGAAGTACAGGTCGAGAAAGCGGCTGTTGACGCTGCGCAGTTCGACGGCGAGCGTACCTTGTTCGAGGTCTGCGCGGGCGTTGCCGAAAGCGGTCATGCTGCGGATCATGGCGAGGTGTCCTGGTATGGCGATAAATGGGAACAGGGCGGGGCGCGTCGCCGCGACCGGCCCGATATCGCGGCAGGATACTCCAAGCGCGCGGTCCGCGCCGCCTCCGCCTCGTACAATGCGGCGGATCCCCGGGTCGGGCCCCGCGAGGCGGCCCGCGCCGGGACGACACCGATCTTCATCGCTACGGAGCTTGCCTTGAACACTTCTTCCGCCATCGCGCGGCCCTCGGGCCGCGCCGTCGACCAGCTGCGCCCCTTCAGCCTGGAGCGCGGCTACACGCGCTACGCCGAAGGGTCGGTGCTGGTCAGGGCCGGCGACACCCGCGTACTGTGCACCGCCAGCGTGCTGGACAAGGTGCCGCCTTTCCTGAAAGGCCGCGGCGAGGGCTGGGTGACGGCCGAATACGGCATGCTGCCCCGCGCCACCCACACGCGCGGCGACCGCGAGGCCGCCCGCGGCAAGCAGAGCGGCCGCACCCAGGAAATCCAGCGCCTCATCGGCCGCAGCCTGCGCGCGGTCTTCGACCTGAAAGCGCTCGGCGAGCGCACCCTGCACCTGGACTGCGACGTGCTGCAGGCCGACGGCGGCACGCGCTGCGCCAGCATCACCGGCGCCTGGGTGGCGGCGGCCGACGCGGTCAACTTGCTGATGCGGCGCGGCGACCTGGCGGCCAACCCCATCCGCGACGCGGTGGCCGCGGTGTCGGTGGGGCTGGTGCAGGGCCGCGCGGTGCTGGATCTGGACTACCAGGAAGATTCCGCCTGCGACGCCGACGTGAATGTGGTGATGACCGGCAGCGGGGCGTTCGTGGAAGTCCAGGGCACGGGCGAGGGCGCCACCTTCACGCGCGCCGAGCTGGACGCCATGCTGGCCCTGGCCGAAACCGGCATTGCCGGGCTGGTGCGGGCGCAGCGCGAGGCGCTGGGCGGCTGAGCAGGGCGGAGCGCGGCCGCCCGGTGCGCCATGCGCGCCGGGCCGGCCTGTGGCTATCCGCGGTCCGGCGCGGCGGGCGGCGAGATGCGCACGGGGGTGGGCCGCTGCGCCTGCCAGTCGCCGGGGGCGCGGTTGCCGAAGCGCAGCGGATCGCCGTGCGCGGAGGTGAATCCGTACAGTTCCGGGCTCGACGGGCCGTCCTCCCAGAGGGCGGGCCCTTCGGCCCACAGAAGCAGGCTTGCGCCGTAGCGGGATTCGAAGCGCAGTTGCGCGTCGGGCTCCATGATGACGAAATCGCCCGCCTTCGCGTCCAGGGACTTGCCCTGGCAGTGGAATCGCACGTCTCCTCCCAGCACATACAGGTCCACCAGCGCCGTCAGCCGGTGGGCGGGAACGCAGGCGCCGGGCAGCAGCATGAGCTGGGTCATGCGCCGTTGGTGCGGCGTGTTGGCATAGTCGTAGACGAGGCGGCGCGTCAGGCCCGGTACCCGCGTGGCGGATACCGGCACGGCGTCCAGCATGATGTTGAGGTCGGGCAGGTGTTCGGGAAACGCGTTCTCGAATGCCGCATGGCGGTTGCCCGCATGCAGGCTGTGGGTGACGTCCGGCCCGTAGGCGACCGGGCCTTCCATCCGGCCCACCGTGAGCGTGGGCAGATAGGCGATGGCGTCATGGGTGGAGCCGGGGAAATTGATGCCGAGCTCGCCGGCGCCCGTCGTGCCCTGGTAATCCGTCAAGGCGCCGGAGAGAAAGTAGCTGAACGCGTTGCCCAGGTGCTGGTGCACTCCGGTCCGGGTGAGGGTGTCGAAGAACATGAACCCGAACGACTGTCCGGTCCGGTCGTCGCGCCGGACGATCTTCTGCGCCAGCCCGGCCTTGCCCACATCCTGCCAGGGCTGTCCGGATACGTCATACACGTACACACCCGGCTGCCGGGCCATGCGCCCCGCCTTGTTGTCTTCCATTACGGCCTGCATTGCTGTCTCCTGTCGAAATTCGGCGCCTTCAATGGCTATTTATTATCATATGATAATAAATCGTCGGCGGCGACCCCGAATGGCTTTGCCGTCGCGGGCCGTGGATGGCATAGAATTCCACGCTCTCGGCCCAAGCCTATCTATCCAGCCTTATGCAATTCAAACGACTGACGGCCTACCGGGTCCGGCGCGTGGCGGAGTCCATACTCGGCCTGGCCGAGGACTTGTTCGCGCGGCATCTCGGCATCCGCGCGCTCGACTGGCGCGTGCTGGTCAAGCTGGCCGACGCCCCCGGCAGCACCGCCACGGAAATCGGGCGCGACATGCTGCTCACGCCGGTGCAGACCGGACGCAGCCTGCTCAAGTTGCGCGAACTCGAGATGGTCGAGGCCATGCCGGATCCCACCGACGGCCGCGCGACGCGCTACCTGCTGACCGCGGCGGGCCGGCGCAGCTACGAGCTCGGCACGCGCATCGTGCTCAAGGTGCAGAGCCACGTGCTGCGCGATTTCACCCCGGTCGAGCAGGTGGCGCTGGACGGCCTGCTGGACCGGCTGGTGGCCTGCAGCGAATACGGCGAGGAAGACGTCGAGCGCCTGTCGGACGAGCTGTTCGGCCGCAAGGGCCGGCACGGCTAGGGCGTGTCGACGCGCGCGGCCTGGTAGGCTTGCGCGGACGAGCCGGTTACCAGCGACAGGCCGCCGTCGACGTCCAGCGTGGCGCCGGTGATCATGCCCGCGGCCGGGCTGCCCAGGAACAGAATGCTTTCGGCCACGTCTTCGGGGCTGAGCCAGCGGCCCAGCGGCACCATGCCGGCCACGTGGTCGATGTCCGCGGCGCTCAGGGCATTGCGGGTGAGGGCCGTCAGCACCGGGCCGGGGCAGACGGCATTGACGCGGATCCGCCTGGGCGACAGCTCGAAGGCCGTGTGACGCATCAGGCCCAGCATGCCGGCCTTGGCGGCCGTGTAGCCGACGCCGCCCGTATACGACACACGCTTGGCCGCCAGCGACGCGACGTGCACCACCGCCTTGCCGGTGCTAGCGTCCAGCAGAGGCAGCATGTGCCGGGTGCAGAGAAAGGCGCCCGTCAGGTTGACGTCGAGCGCGCGCTGCCATTCCTGCGCGCTGGTGGTTTCGAAGCGCCCGCGCGAGACGATGCCCGCGCAATTGACCAGCAGGTCGACCGTGTCCGCGCCGGCTTCCGCGATCGCCGCGATGGCCCGCCTGACGGACGATTCGGAGGCCACGTCCACTTCCGCGCCGGTCAGCCGCAGCCCGGCTTCGGAGAAAGCCCGAGCCATGGCGTCCAGGGCGGCTTTGTTGTAGTCCAGCGCCACGACGGCGGCGCCGCGGCGCGCGGCCGCCCAGGCTGTGGCCAGGCCGATGCCGCTGGCCGCGCCGGTCACGGCGACGACACGATTAAGGTAGTCCATGCGTTATCTCCCGTTATGGGCGGCGCATTCCTAGGGATAGTCCCAGGGCGGCTTGCGCACGCACCGTCTCCTGCCTGCGATATATTATCAAATGATAATAAATTGAGCCTGAATGGTCAGCTCAAGAACGGAGACAGCCATCGTGAGTACCCTGATCCAAGACCGTGCGACCTGCCAGGCCGGCACCGACGCGAAGATCTTCTGGCGATTGATACCCATCATTCTCGTCAGCCTGATCGTCAATCAGCTCGACAAAGTCAATGTGGCCTTCGCCAAGCTGCAGATGGCGCCCGACATCGGGCTGTCGAATGCGGCCTATGGCCTGGGAGCCGGCATTTTCTTCGTCGGGTACTGCCTGTTCGAAGTGCCGAGCAATATGATTCTGCACCGCGTCGGCGCGCGCGCCTGGCTCACGCGCATCATGGTGAGCTGGGGCATTCTGTCGGCCTGCACCCTGTTCGCGGCCGGGCCGGTTTCGTTTTATGCGATCCGCTTCCTGCTCGGCGTGGCGGAGGCCGGCTTCGCGCCGGGCATCATGCTGTACGTGAGCCAATGGTTTCCGGCGCGCACGCGCGGCAGAATCATTGCCGCCTTCATGACGGCGCTGCCCATTTCCGGCGTCATCGGCGCGCCGCTGTCGGCCTGGCTGATGAGCGCCACGCCGCACTTCCTGCCTCTCGAGGGCTGGCAATGGATGTTCCTGTGCGAAGGGGCGCCGGCAATCCTGTGCGGCATTGCCTTTTGGATGCTCGTGCCCGACCGCATCGACGACGCGGCATGGCTGCGCGCGGACGAAAAAGCGGCCTTGAAAGCCGAACTGGGGCCGGTCGACGGGGGCCACGCCGGCAGCTTCCGGCAGGGACTCACGGACGGGCGCGTCTGGCTCTTGTGCATGATTTATTTCGCCTTCGTGGCGGCGCTGTACGGCGTGAGCTTCTGGCTGCCGACCCTGATCAAGGCATTGGGCTACGCCGGCCTCGCCGAGATTGGCTGGATGACCGCTGTTCCCTATGCGGCGGCGGTGGCGGCCATGCTGGCGCTGGCCTGGAATTCGGACCGCACGGGCGAGCGCCGGCGGCATCTGGCGTGCGCGGGGCTGACGGGCGCGGCCGCGCTGGTGCTCAGCGTCGTGCTGCGCGCGGATCCGGTCTGGTCGTTCGTGGCGCTCACGGTGGCCATGGCCTGCATCGTCAGCGCCATTCCCCTGTTCTGGAACCTGCCTACCGCTTTTCTCACCGGCGCCGCCGCCGCCACCGGGTTCGCGCTGATCACGTCTATCGGCAACCTGTCGGGCTTCGTCGCGCCCTACCTGGTCGGCCTGGCGGCCGACGCGACAGGGCAGGTGAGCAGCGGGCTGTACGGCCTGGCCTGCGCGGCCGTGATCGGCGCGGCGCTGGTGTTCCGCCTGCCGTCGCGTCTCGTGGAACGGGGAGCGCGATAATGGCGGCCGCCATGAAGCGCGTGGCGCTGGTCACCGGCGCGGCCCGCGGCATCGGCGCGGCCATTGCAAGACGGCTTTGCGAGACGGGGCGCCACGTGATCGTGGCCGACCTCGACCTGGACGCGGCCGGCCGCCTCGCCGCGGAGCTCGCAAGCGCCGAGGCCCGCCGCCTGGACGCGGGCGAACCCGGCAGCATAAGCGCGCTGTTCGCCCAGCTCGAACAACGGCACGGCCGCTGCGACATCCTGGTGAACAACGCGGGAATCGCCCGTCCCGCCGCTTTTCTCGACGGTACGCTGGAGCAATGGCAAAACGTTATGGCCGTCAACCTGACCGGCCCCATGCTGCTGGGCCAGCATGCCGCCAGGATGATGCTGCGGCATCGCTGGGGCCGCGTCGTGAACATCACGTCCATCAGCGGCGTGCGCGCCGGCGTCAATCGCGCGGCCTATGGCAGTTCCAAGGCGGGCCTGGCCGCGCTCACCCGGCAGATGGCGATCGAGCTGGCCGGGCATGGCATCACGGCCAATTGCGTTGCGCCGGGCCCGATCGAAACGCCGCTGACGCGGGCGCAGCATCCGGAAGCGACGCGGCGCGCGTATGAACAGACAGTGCCCATGCGCCGCTATGGCGCGCCCGAGGACATCGCGCGCGCCGTGGCGTTTCTTTGCGAGGAGGAGGCCGGCTACATCACCGGCCAGACCCTGGCGGTCGACGGGGGATTCCTGGCGGCGGGCCTGCTGGCCTTCTGAGCCGGGGCCCTCAGCGCGGCAGCAGATCTCCCACGCGCGGCGCGCCGTCGAGGCTCCAGATGGCGCCGATCAGGCCGCGCAGCTCGGCTTCGGTGGCGGCGCCGGCATATTGGCCCAGGCGCAGCGTCTTGTCCTCGATTTCGTCGCGGCCGAGGGTGTTGCCGGGGTCGCCCTTGGGTTCGTCCACGCGGGCATGGAACACGCGGCCGTCGCGCGTGTAGACGGTGACCTTGCCGATCCAGCGTCGGGGGTAGGCGGCATCGACTTCGGGGTCGAGCTGCATTTCCACGCGCGCGCGGAAATCGGCCACGCCCGGGTCGTCCAGGCCGGCGTCGAATTCGGCCAGGCCGGCGCGGCCCTGGCGGGCGATGAGGGCCAGCACGGTGCCCATGGAGAATTTGGACTGGTGCACGGTGGCGGGGTTGACGACCGGCCCGAGCACGTCGATGGCGCCCTGGTGCACGTGGGCCACCACGCGCTCGATGTCGGATTCGGAGAGCCCGTTTTCGCGCAGGGCGAGCTGCAGGGCGTCGGCGGCCGGATGGGTGTGGCGGCAGGAGGCGTGGTACTTGAACGAGGTTTCGGCCAGCGCCCAGCGCGTGCCCAGGCGGTCGACCAGGCGGCTGGGGTCGGCGTCGGTGGACATGCCCGCGGCCATGCCTTGCGGACCTTCGAGGATGTGGCGCGCGCCGGTGAAGCCTTCTTTGGCGAGATAGGCGGCGGTGATGCCGTCGGCGGCCGCCTTGGCCGTGTGCAGCTGCTTGGAGTCGGCGGCGTCGCGCAGGAATTCCCACAAGCCGGCGGCCTGGGTGCCGGCCGAGCCCAGCGCGTGCAGCATCTGCTCGGGCGTGAGCCTGAGCAGGCGGCCCACGGCGACGGCGGCGGCCAGGGTGCCGGCGGTGCCGGTGGTGTGGAAGATCTTGTAGTGCGAGCGGCCCAGGAATTCGCCGACCCGGATGCCGATCTCGTAGCCGGCCACGGCCGCCGTCAGCAGTTCGGCGCCGGAGCTGCCCAGGGCCTGCGCCACGGCGAGCGCGGGCGGAAACACCACGGCGGCGGGATGGAACACCGAGCCGTTGTGCACGTCGTCCTGTTCGACCACGTGCGCGGCGGCCGCGTTGACCATGGCGGCAAAGAGGGGCGTGGTGCGGCGGCGGGTGATGAGGACTTCGCTGGGGCCGTCGGCCGGGCCCATGGCGCGGGCGTAGCGCTCGATGGCCTGCACGGGGCGCGCCGAGGCGCCCGCCAGGATGGAGCCCAGGCAATCGAGCAGCAGGTCTTCGGCGCGGCGCAGGACCGCGGCGGGGATGTCTTCGTGGCGCAGGTTGGCCGCGAAGGCGGCGAGTTCCGCGCTTGGATGGGAGGAGTGTTCGAGGCTCATGGTCAGAAGGAACGGGGCAGGCCCAGGATGTGTTCGGCGACGTATGACAGGATGAGGTTGGTGGAGATGGGCGCCACCTGGTAGAGCCGGGTCTCGCGGAACTTGCGCTCGACGTCATACTCGTTGGCGAAGCCGAAGCCGCCATGGAACTGCAGGCAGGCGTTGGCCGCTTCCCAGGATGCGTCGGCGGCCAGCAGCTTGGCCATGTTGGCCTGCGCGCCGCAGGGCTGGTGCGCGTCGAACAGGCGGCAGGCCTCGAAGCGCATGAGGCTGGCGGCCTCGACGTTGATGTAGGAGCGCGCGATGGGGAACTGCACGCCCTGATTCTGGCCGATGGGGCGGCCGAAGACCTTGCGCTCCTTGGCGTAGGCCGTGACCTTGTCCACGAACCAGTAGCCGTCGCCGATGCATTCGGCGGCGATGAGCGTGCGCTCGGCGTTCAGGCCGTCGAGAATGTACTTGAATCCCTTGCCTTCCTCGCCGATCAGGTTCTCCGCCGGGATTTCCAGGTTGTCGAAGAAGAGCTCGTTGGTTTCGTGGTTGACCATGTTGGGAATGGGGCGGACCGTCATGCCGTGCTTGACGGCATCGTGCAGGTCCACGATGAAGATGGACATGCCCTCGGACTTGCGCGCGACCTGGTCCAGCGGCGTGGTGCGCGCCAGCAGGATCATGAGGTCCGAGTGCTGTACGCGGGAGATCCAGACCTTCTGGCCGTTGACCACGTAGCGGTCGCCGCGGCGCACCGCGGTGGTCTTGATCTTGGTGGTGTCGGTGCCGGTGGTGGGCTCGGTGACGCCCATGGACTGCAGGCGCAGCTCGCCGCTGGCGATGCGCGGCAGGTACTGGCGCTTCTGTGCCTCGGAGCCGTGGCGCAGCAGGGTGCCCATGTTGTACATCTGGCCGTGGCAGGCGCCCGAGTTGCCGCCGCTGCGGTTGATTTCCTCCATGATGATGGAGGCTTCGGTCAGGCCCAGGCCCGAGCCGCCGTACTCCTGGGGGATCAGCGCCGCCAGCCAGCCGGCCTCGGTGAGCGCGCGCACGAAGTCGTCGGGGTAGCCGCGCTCTTCGTCGATCTTGCGGAAATACTCGGCGGGGAATTGGGCGCAGAGGTCGCGCACGGCTTCACGGATGTCCTGGTAGGCGTCGGCGGATTGAGACATGAGGCAATCGAAAAAGGGTTTGCGATAGCGGGCAATGTGCCGCAACGGCGGGCGGCTGCCAATTCACAATTCATTAATACGGGGTTTTCGGAGGCGAAAGCTGGGCGGGGCGCGCCGGGGAATGTGTCAAGAAATTGCCAAACTGGATGTCCATAATCCGGGCCATTACGCCCGCTGCGCGGGCGCCACGCGATGGATGGACATGAAAAGGAATCTCAAGGTCACGACGGCGATGACGGCCGCCCTGGCGGTGTTCGTGGTGCTGTTCGCGGTGGCTGCCGCGGCGGGCATTGCGGTCTTGCGGGACAATCGCGCGCAGATCGAGGCGCTGGGGCGCGGCAGCATCGAGCGCGCCGGCGATCTGGCCGAGACGACCGGCCGCCTGTTCCAGGCGCGCGCCGCCCTGACCGACGCCAAGACGGCCATGGAAAGCGGCATGCAGGAGGCGCGCGACGCCCACCTGGCCCAGGCGCAGGCGTTGCTGGCGCAGGCGGCCGCGGGCGCCGGGCGGCTGCGCGCCAACCCGGACGGCGACCCCGACGGCGGGCCGCTGTTCGACAGGGTGCTGGCGGCTTATGGCCGTTTCGCCGATGGCGCGCTGGCGCCGCTGCACAAGGCGATCCAGGGTTGGAACGGCATCGAGGCCAACCGCATCGTGGAGCAGGCGCTGGCGCCGGCGGGCGCGGCCTATGTGCAGAGCGCGGACGCCTACCAGGTCCACGCGCGGCAGCGGGGCGAGGCCGCGGTGGCCGGCGCGGGCCGCGCGCTGGAGCGCGTGATCCTGGCCGCGGCCGGTCTGCTGGGGGTGGCTGCGCTCCTGGCCGTGCTGATCCGGCTGGCGCTGCGGCGTTCGGTGCTGCGGCCGCTGAACGAGGCGGGCGCGCATTTCGACCGCATCGCCGATGGCGATCTCACCGCGGCCATCGCGGCGCGCGGCCACAACGAGATCGGCGTGCTTTATTCGGCCATGCGGCGCATGCGGTCGGGGCTGACGGCGGCGGTGGCCGCGGTGCGGCGCGGCGTGGAGGAACTGCACGCCGGGGCCGGCGAGATCGCGGCCGGCGGCGCGGAGATGTCGGAACGCGCCGCGCGCCAGGCGGGTTCGGTGCAGGAGGCGCTGGCCAGCCTGACGCAGCTCGAGGAGGCGGTGCAGCGCACCGCCGGCGATGCCGGCCAGGCCAGCGCCCAGGCGGCCAGCGCGGCGGACCTGGCCCGGCGGGGAGCCGAGGCGGTGGCCGACGTGGCGCGCTGCATGGAAGACATCGCGCAGAGCGCGCGGCGCATCGGCGAAATCGTGGGCGTGGTGGACAGCATCGCCTTCCAGACCAACATCCTGGCGCTCAATGCCGGCGTGGAAGCGGCCCGCGCGGGCGCGCACGGCAAGGGTTTCGCCGTGGTGGCCGGCGAGGTGCGCACGCTGGCGCAGCGCAGCGCCCAGGCCGCGCGCGAAATCCGGCAGCTCATCGAGGAGTCGGGCGCGCGGGTGCGGGCGGGCGTGCGGCAGGTCGGGCTGGCCGGCCAGACCATGGCGGGCATGCGCGAGGCCGCCGACAGCGTGACGCGCATCGTGGACGGCATTTCCCTGTCCGCCGCGCAGCAGGCGGACGGCATTGTGTCGGTGAATGGGGCGGTGTCGGAGATCGAGCGGGCCACCCAGGAGAACGCCGCCATGGCCGAGCAGACGGCGGCGGCCGCGGCCGCGCTGGAAAGCCAGGCGCGCCGGGTGCGCGAGGCGGTGGCGGTGTTCCGGCTCGGCGCGGCGGAGTCAGGCGGCGAGCGCGCCGGGGTAGGACTCGCTGACGAGGGAAAGATTGGCGTGCTTGACCTTGTGCTTGACGTGCGCGGCGGCCGAGGCGATGTCCTCGGGGCGGATGCGGCCGCATAGGGCAGGCGTAACGGTGAGCGTGCCCACGCCCAGCGTCACGAAGGGGAAGAAGCGCGGTACGCCGTAGCGGTCTTCCGCTTCGATGCCGCCGCGCCGCCGCGCGTCGTCGTCATAGAGATCGATGGCGCGCGCATTGAAGTCGGCGATGATGCGGCGGGCGCGATCCCGCCAGTCCGGGCTGCGCATCATGAAGACGAAATCGTCGCCGCCCACGTGGCCGACGAAGTCGCGCTGGGGATCGCAGTGCCGCTTGATGATCTCCGCGGCCAGCAGGATCATGTCGTCGCCCCGCCAGTAGCCATAGACGTCGTTGAAGGGCTTGAAGTTGTTCAGATCGCCGTAGCAGACGGTGAAATCGCCGGCTTCTTCGAGCAGGGCGGAGATGTGGCGGCTGATGGGAATGTTGCCGGGCAGGGACGTCAGCGGGTTGGCGTAGCGCGCGGCCTCGATGCGCATCTCGGTAACCGAGCGCACCAGGGTTTCGCCGGTGGCCAGCCCGTCGTAGCAGCCGTTGCGGGTAATGATGAGCCCGTCCATGAGGTAGCGCTGGTCTTCGGAAACCAGCACGCGGCTGAGCTGATCGATGGACACGTCGGCGTCCACCAGCACGGGCTCGCTGTTCATGAAGGTGGAGCAGGGGTCGCGCCCGAAGAGTTCGCGGGTGTAGCGCTGGGCGTAGTGTTCGGAGAAGTCGCGGCGGTTGATGATGCCCAGCGGGCGCTGCTGCTCGTCGAGCACGGCCACGGCGTGCAGATCCTTGTGCTCGAGGAACAGGCGGTGCACGTCGTCGTTGGTGTGCTTGTGCAGCAGCGCGGCCGGGGCCTGCACGCGCAGGCTGGCGGCGGTGCCGCCGCCCGGGCGCGCCGGGCGCGGCGCAGGCGGGCGCACGCGCAGCGACTGCTGCAGCGTGGGCGCCAGTTCGTCGAGCGGAGATTCCTCCGGCCGGCCCAGCAGCCAGCCCTGCGCGTAGCGGATGTCCAGGTCGCGCACGGCGGCCAGGTCGTCGGCCGTTTCGATGCCTTCGGCCACGATGGAGGTGCCCAGGTGCCGGGCCACTTTCATAATGGCGTCCACCATGTGGCGCTTGCGCTCGTCCCGGCCGATGCCGTCGAAGAAATAGCGGTCGATCTTGATGAGGTCGGGCTGCAGTTCGGCCCACACCTGCAGATTGGAGCCGCCCGCGCCGTAGTCGTCCAGCGCGATGCGCATGCCGTGTTCGCGCAGGCAGGCCAGGGCGCTGGCCAGGGCGTTCATGTGCGGCGAGAGCGGATCGTGCTCGGTCAGCTCCACCACGATGCTGGCGGGATCCACGCTGCTGCCCTTGAGCAGCTTCGCGGGCAGTGCCGGCCCCCACAGCGTCCAGTAGTGGATGAGGGCGGAACCGGAAAGATTGAGAAAGAGCTTGCCGCGCGCCTCGCGTTCCTGGAAACCCTGCACGCCGGCGCGAAAACTGGCGAGTTCGAGCTGCGGGTGCAGCCCCTGGCGGCGGGCTTCGGTGAACAGGGCGTCGGGCAGGTGCAGGTCGGTGCCTTGCGGTCCGCGGATCAGGCTTTCATGGCCGAACACCCTGCTGTGGGCCAGATCGACCACCGGCTGGAACCGCGGGCTGAGTTGCCGCGATTGCAGGATGGCCGCCAGGCATGCGGGCTCCGGAACCGTGGCGGACGCTGCCATCGTGACGGGAACGGCGGGGGCTTGCCGGGGCAATGCAAGGGTTGAGCTCATCGCCTGTGCACTCTGATACGTTCGGTGACAATAAAGACATACTGACAACAAAATGTGTCCACGGTGTTGCGCCGAGCCGGTAGGCGCAATATGCAGGGGCTGTTACATAGCTGTCAACAACGATTTGCACCAAATGTTGCATCCTGGACGCTATCGGGGGAAATCCCTGTATTGCGGGCGCGCGCCTATACAATCCGCCTCATGACATCCCCCAAGATTCCCGATTCGCTGCGCCGCGTGGTGCTGGCCTCCAACAACGCCGGCAAGCTGCGCGAGTTCTCCGCGCTGTTCGCCCCGCTGGGCATGGAGCTGGTGCCGCAGGGTGAGCTCGGCGTTCCCGAGGCCGACGAGCCGCACGTCACCTTCATCGAGAACGCGCTGGCCAAGGCCCGCCATGCCAGCCGGCTGACGGGCCTGCCCGCGCTGGCCGACGATTCCGGCCTGTGCGTGGCCGCGCTGGGCGGCGCGCCCGGCGTGTACTCCGCCCGCTATGCGCAGATGCGCCAGGGCGGCGAGAAATCCGACGCGGCCAACAACGCCCTGCTGGTGCGGGAGCTGGCCGGCGTCGAAGACCGCAGCGCCTGGTACGTGGCGGTGCTGGCGCTGGTCCGGACCGAGGACGACCCCTGTCCGCTGATCGGCGAAGGCGTCTGGCACGGCGAGATCATCGACCAGCCGGAGGGCGAGAACGGATTCGGCTACGATCCGCATTTCTACCTTCCCGACATGGCGCTGACGGCGGCCTCGCTGCCGCCCGACGAGAAAAACCGCGTCAGCCACCGGGCGCGCGCGCTGCGCGAACTGCTGGGCAAGCTGGCCCGGGGCTGAAGCGCCGCGCATGTCCATCACCATCCCCATCCGTTCCGAGCTGGGCGGCAAGCCTGCGCCGGCCGGCAGGCAGGCCGGCGCCGCGCTGGCCAGCCTGCCGCCGCTGTCGGTCTACGTGCACGTGCCGTGGTGCGTGCGCAAGTGCCCGTATTGCGACTTCAATTCGCACGCGGCCCAGCCGCAAGGCATTCCGGAACGCGCCTATCTCGACGCGCTGCGCGCCGACCTGGAACAGGCCCTGCCTTCCATCTGGGGAAGGCAGGTGGTTTCGGTGTTTCTCGGCGGCGGCACGCCCAGCCTGTTGTCGGCGGCCGGCCTGGACGAGCTGCTGGCCATGCTGCGCGCCTGCCTCAACCTGTGGCCGGACGCCGAAATCACCATGGAGGCCAATCCCGGCACGGCCGAGGCGGGCCGTTTCGCGGACTATGCCGCCAGCGGCGTCAACCGGATTTCGCTGGGCATCCAGAGCTTCGACGACGCCCAGTTGCGCAAGCTGGGGCGCATCCACGACGCGGCCCAGGCGCGGGCGGCCGTCGAGATGGCCCAGCGCGCCGTGCCGCGCGTGAACCTGGACCTCATGTTCGCGCTGCCCGGCCAGACGCTGCAGGATTGCCGCGCGGACCTGCGCCAGGCCGTCGGCTTCGGCACCGAGCACCTCTCGCTCTACCATCTGACGATGGAGCCGAACACGGTGTTCGCCAAGTATCCGCCAAAGGATCTGCCCGACGACGATGCCAGCGCCGCCATGCAGGACGCCGTGGAGGCGGACCTGGCCGCGGCCGGGCTGTTCCGCTACGAGGTGTCGGCCTATGCGCGGCCCCGGGCGCGGTGCCGGCACAACCTGAATTACTGGGAATTCGGCGATTACCTGGGAATCGGCCCGGGCGCGCATGGCAAGCTGTCGTTCCCCGACCGCATCGTGCGCGAGGCGCGGCTGCGCAACCCGGAGTCGTGGATGCAGGCCGCCATGGCGCGCGACGGCAGCCACCTGGCCGAGCAGCGCCAGGTCGGGCCCGACGAACTGCCTTTCGAGTTCATGCTCAATGCGCTGCGCCTGAAAGACGGCGTGCCCGCCTCGCTTTTCACCGAACGCACGGGGCTGTCGCTGGCCGCGATCGCGCACCAATTGGAGGCAGCGGTGAACCGCGGGCTGCTCGATGCCGATCCGACCCGGCTGAAGGCCACCGCACTGGGTTGGCGCTTCCTGAATGACCTGCAGGAAATGTTCCTGTAACAGTACGGCACCAAAATGGGGCGCAACGCCCCATGTTTTGCACCATAATGGTGCTAAATTTCCCGCTTCCGTGTCGCCCACCCGGGGTATCCCAGCAGCCGGAGCTGGCACGCATCTTGCTTCCCCTTTTTATGCCAGTCGAGCGGCGCTGCCCTCGACCCTTTTATCTAATGGAGATGACATGGCAAGCCCGAAAGACGTCCTGAAAAAGATCGCTGACAACGAAGTGAAATTCGTCGACTTCCGCTTTACCGATACCGTGGGCCGCGAGCACCACGTGTCGGTGCCTGTTTCGGCGATCGATGAAGACAAGCTGGAAAGCGGCCAGGCCTTCGACGGTTCTTCGATTCCGGGCTGGAAAGGCATCGAAGCGTCCGACATGCTGCTCATCCCCGACCTGTCCACCGCCAACATGGACCCGTTCCGCGAAGAGCCGACGCTGATCCTGTCGTGCGATGTGGTCGAGCCGTCCGACCTGAAGGGCTATGACCGCGATCCGCGCTCGCTGGCCAAGCGCGCCGAAGCCTACCTCAAGTCCTCCGGCCTGGGCGACACCGCCTACTTCGGCCCGGAACCCGAATTCTTCGTGTTCGACGGCGTTACCTGGAACACCGACATGTCGGGCACGTTCGTGAAGATCAAGTCGGAAGAAGCCTCGTGGTCCAGCGGCCTGGAATTCGAAGGCGGCAACACCGGCCATCGTCCGCTGGTCAAGGGCGGCTACTTCCCCGTGCCCCCGGTCGATTCCTTCCAGGACATGCGCTCCGAAATGTGCCTGCTGATGGAACAGATGGGCGTGCCGGTCGAGGTGCACCACCATGAAGTGGCCGGCGCCGGCCAGCTGGAGATCGGCACCAAGTTCAGCACCCTGGTGCAGCGCGCCGACTGGACCCAGATCGTCAAGTACATCGTGCACAACGTGGCCCATGCCTATGGCAAGACCGCCACTTTCATGCCCAAGCCCGTGGTCGGCGACAACGGCTCCGGCATGCACGTGCACCAGTCCATCTGGAAAGACGGCCAGAACCTGTTCGCGGGCAACGGCTATGCCGGCCTGTCGGAATTCGCCATGTTCTACATCGGCGGCATCATCAAGCACGCCCGCGCGCTGAACGCCATCACCAACCCGGGCACCAACTCGTACAAGCGCCTGGTGCCGCACTTCGAGGCGCCGGTCAAGCTGGCCTACTCGGCCCGCAACCGCTCGGCGTCGATCCGCATCCCGTACGTGGGCAACCCGAAGGGCCGCCGCATCGAGACGCGCTTCCCGGATCCGCTGGCCAACCCGTACCTGGCTTTCTCGGCCCTGATGATGGCCGGCCTGGACGGCGTGCAGAACAAGATCCACCCCGGCGATCCGGCCGACAAGAACCTGTACGACCTGCCGCCGGAAGAAGACGCGAAGATCCCGACCGTCTGCGCCTCGCTGGAAGAAGCGCTGGAAGCCCTGGACAAGGATCGCGAGTTCCTGACCCGCGGCGGCGTGTTCAGCAACGAGATGCTCGACGCCTATATCGACCTGAAGATGGGCGAGGTGACGCGCCTGCGCATGACCACGCACCCGGTCGAGTTCGACATGTACTACAGCCTCTGATTTTCCGGGGCTGTGGCTGGCGGAGCATGCGATGCGGGCGTAAACCAGGGCCGAAACCGCATGCTCCGCCAGGCCGAGGTTCGATGGCCCGCGCCGCCAGGCTTGCCGTGCTGGCGGCGCGGGGCGGGGCGCCTCGCGCGCCGAACGCGGAAGTTGTCCGTCATCCCCGTCAATCAGGCACATAGAAAATGAATGTAGAAGCTCTCGATCTGCTGGCAACGTCCGTTTTCCTGGTCAACGAACGCGGCCATATCGAATACGCCAATGCGGCGGCCGAAGACCTGTTCGGCCGGTCCCGCAAGCAGCTCGCCGGGCAGTCCGCGGCGACGCTGTTCGACAACCCCGAGAACATCCAGTCTTCCATCGACCGCGCCGCCGCCGGGCGCTTCGCCGACGTGCGCCAGCTCGCCTCGCTGCGCCGCCCGGGCGAATCGGTGGAGGTCACCGTGACCACGGTGGGGCTCACCGGGCAGCCGTGGCCCGTCCTCATCGAAACCCGCGAGATCGAGCAGCGCGTGCTGGCCGACCGCAACCACCGGCTGGTCGACGAGATCGAGGCGCACCGCGAACTCCTGCGCAATCTGGCGCACGAGGTGAAGAATCCCCTGGGCGGGCTGCGCGGCGCGGCGCAGCTGCTGGAGGCCGAGCTGCCCAATGCGGCGCTGGCCGAGTACACCCAGGTCATCATTTCCGAAGCCGACCGCCTGCAGGCGCTGGTCGACCGCCTGAGCGGTCCGCAGCGCGTGCCGCTCAATGCGCGGCCGGTCAATATCCATGAAATCTGCGAGCGCGTCTGCGCGCTGATCCAGGCCGAGTTCCGCAACGACGTCGCGCTGCAGCGCGATTACGATGCGTCCGTGCCCGAGCTCCACGGCGACGCGGCGCGCCTGATGCAGGCGGTGCTGAACGTGGCCCGCAATGCCGCGCAGGAACTGGTGGCGCGGCCGCCGGCGCCCGATCTCGCGCCGGGCGTGGTGACGCTGCGCACGCGCGTGGCGCGGCAGGTCATGCTCGCGCACCGCCAGCACCGCCTGGCGCTGGTGCTGTCCGTGATCGACAACGGACCCGGCGTGCCGGAGCACATCCGCGACCGCATTTTCCATCCGCTGGTGACGGCGCGGGCGGGCGGCACGGGGCTGGGCCTGAGTCTGGCGCAGGACTTCGTGCAGCAGCACGGCGGCATCATCGAATTCGAATCCCGACCCGGCCGAACCGAGTTTCGCCTGGTCCTACCGATGGAGCCCGCACACTGATGAAACCCGTATGGATCGTCGATGACGACCAGGCCATCCGCTGGGTGCTGGAAAAGGCCCTGGCGCGGGCCGGCGTCCCCACCCGCAGCTTTTCGCAGGCCGCTGAAGTGATCGAGGCCCTGGGGCAGGAAACGCCCGCGGCCCTGGTTTCGGACATCCGCATGCCCGGGGCCAACGGTCTGGAGCTGCTGCGCCAGCTCAAGGAAAGGCATCCGGGCCTGCCGGTCATCGTCATGACGGCGTTTGCCGACCTGGACAGCACGGTGTCCGCCTTCCAGGGCGGCGCCTTCGACTATCTCGCCAAGCCTTTCGACGTGAACGAGGCGGTGGCGCTGATCCAGCGCGCCATGCAGGAATCGGCCGCGCCGGAAACCCAGGAAGGGCAGGGCGAGTCGCCGCAGAACAACGAGCGCTGGATGATGACGCAATCGTCGTCCACCGCCATGCAGGAGGTGTTCCGCGCCATCGGCCGGCTGGCCCAGTCCAAGGTCACCGTGCTCATCACGGGCGAATCGGGCACTGGCAAGGAACTGGTGGCGCGGGCCCTGCACGGCCACGGCGTGCGCGCCAACGGCCCCTTCGTGGCGCTGAACGCGGCGGCCATTCCGCGCGATCTGCTCGAGGCGGAACTCTTCGGTCACGAGCGCGGGGCGTTCACCGGCGCGAGCAACCTGCGCCGCGGCCGTTTCGAAGAGGCGCACGGCGGCACGCTGTTCCTCGACGAAATCGGCGATATGCCCATCGAGCTGCAGACGCGGCTGCTGCGCGTGCTGGCCGAAGGCAGTTTCTACCGCGTGGGCGGCTCGCAGCCGGTGCGCGTGGACGTGCGCATCGTGGCGGCCACGCACCAGCCGCTGGAGCAGCGCGTGGAGCAGGGCCTGTTCCGCGAAGACCTGTTCCATCGGCTGAACGTGATCCGCCTGCGGCTGCCGCCGCTGCGCGAACGCGTGGAGGACATTCCCGCGCTGGCCAATCATTTCCTGACGGCCAGCGCGCGCGCGCTGGGCGTGCCGGTCAAGCGGCTGACGCCCGAAGCGCTGGCCGTGCTCACGAAATTCGACTTCCCGGGCAACGTGCGCCAGCTGGAGAACTTCTGCCACTGGCTCACCGTGATGGCGCCGGGCCAGACGGTGGACCGGGCCGACCTGCCGCCGGAAATCCGCGCCATGGAGCACCAGCAGGCGGGCATGGCGCCGCGCGCGCCGGCCGCGCCGCCGCCCAGCGGCGTGGGCGCCGTGGTGCAGCCCAGCTCGCCGGCCGTGTCCGAAGAGGGTTCGCCGCGTAATTGGCAGGATTCGCTGCTGCGCGATGCGCAGTACCGTCTCGAACGGGGCGAGCCGGCGGTCATGGCGACGCTGACGCGGCAGTTCGAGAAAATCCTGCTGCAAAGCGCGCTGGACGCCAGCCGGGGCCGCCGCGTGGAGGCCGCCACGCGGCTGGGCATCGGCCGCAACACCATCACGCGCAAGCTGCGCGAGCTGGGCATCGACGACGAGTAGCGGGGCAGCCGGCCGCGCCTTGCCGGCCGCGCCTCGCCGGCCGCGCCTCGTCCTACGCTTCGCCCAGTCCGAGCAGGCTTTCGCACAGCCGGGGCGATTGCAGTTTCCGCAGCCACCACTTCAGGGCTTCGCCCGGCGCCTCGGCGCGCCAGGCGTACACCACGTGCTCCACGGGCGGCATGCCTTCTTCGGTGTCGCACGTCACCAGCACTCCCTGCGCCACGTAGGGCGCGGCCAGCGTCATGGGCAGGTAGCCGCAGCCCAGTCCCCGGATCTGCGCTTCTATCTTGGCCTGCATGGTGGGCATGACCAGCATCGCCTGCTCGGCCAGGATGCCTCGCGTCTGCGGCGGCAGCCCGCGGGAGGTGTCGGCCACGACCACCGCGCTGTAGGGCGCGACATCGGCCCGGCGCAGCGGGCGCTTGAGCGCGGCCAGCGGATGGCGGGGCGCCACGCAGAAGGCGAACTGGGTCTGGCCCATGGCCTGGGTGCGGTAGGGGCCGGCGGGCTGACTGGCCGCCGGCGCGCCGATGACCAGGTCCGCCCGTCCGGCGCCCAGCGCGTCCCAGTTGCCGCTCAGCACCTCGACCGAAAAGCGCAGCGTGGTGGCGCTGCCCAGCGCCTGGAATTCCTCGATCAGCTCGTAGATGGGCCGCCAGGGCAGCACGGCGCTTACGGCGATGCGCAGCTCCACTTCCCAGCCCGAGGCGATACGCTTGACGCGGCAGGCCAGGTCGTCCAGCGCCTGCAGGAGCTGGCGGCCGTCGTCCAGCAGGGCCTGCCCGGCAGGCGTCAGCGTGGCGCGATGGCCGCTGCGGTCGAACAGCAGCACGTCCAGCCCGTCTTCGAGTTTGCGGATGGCGTAGGTGACGGCGGAGGGCACCTTGCCCAGTTCGCGGGCGGCCTTGGCGAAGCTGCCATGGCGGGCGATGGCGTCCACCAGCATCAGCAGGTCGGGCGTGATGGCGTGCGGCGAGGGGGCGTCATTCTTCATTCGAAAATATTGAATGATGTCTTCAAAATCAGTGGCTCAATTGCTGTCCGGGTGACTGCAGAATAGCACTCATGACGGATGACAAGCGGAATCCGACCGGAACGCGAGGTCATTCACTTTAACTGAAACAGGAGCCTATCATGCTTACTCTGCGCCGCAGCGCCGAACGTGGCCACGCCAACCATGGCTGGCTCGATTCCTTTCACACCTTTTCCTTCGCCAACTATTACGACCCGGCGCACATGGGGTTTGGCGCCCTGCGCGTGATCAACGACGACCGGATCGCCCCGGGCCGCGGCTTCGGCACGCACGGCCACCGCGACATGGAGATCATTACCTACGTGCTGGACGGCGCGGTCGCCCACAAGGACAGCATGGGCAGCGGTTCCACCATCCAGCCGGGCAACGTGCAGCGCATGAGCGCGGGCCGGGGCGTGCTGCATTCGGAATTCAATCCGCAGCCCGACCGTGAAACCCACATGCTGCAGATCTGGATCGAGCCCGACGTGACCGGCATCGTGCCCGAGTACGAGGAGCGGCAGTTCTCCGACGCGCAAAAGCGCGGACGGCTGCAGGCCCTGGTTTCGCGCGACGGCGTGGACGGCTCCATGAAGATCCACCAGGACGCCACGCTCTATGCCGGCCTGTTCGACGGCGACGAGAGCGCGTCGCTCGCCCTCGCGCCGGGACGCCGGGCCTGGGTGCACGTGGCCCGGGGCAGCATCATGGTCAACGGGCAGGCGCTGTCGGCCGGCGACGCGGCGGCCGTCACCGGCGAAGAGCGGGTGACGCTGTCGGGCGGCAGCAAGGCCGAAGTGCTGGTGTTCGACCTCGCCTGAAGGCGGGAAAGCGGAGCCGCCCCGGGGAAGGGCCATCCCCGGGCGGGCTCGCCGGCCCGCGCCCATGGTTCATACTTGGGCGCGGGTTCCTGAAACCGGCTTCCAGGCCGGCTTTCAGCCCGGATTCGAGGCCCGATCCGAAACCGGATTCCGGATCCGGGCCGCACGCCCCGCACGGGCCCCTTACTGCGGAGATTGCCATGTCCACTTTGTCAGCAGCCGGCGAGGGCCGGATCGAAACCGTCGTGGTGCCGCGCACCAGCGACCTCGGAGGATTCGAAGTGCGCCGGGCCCTGCCGTCGGCGCAGCGCCGCGCGGTCGGCCCCTTCGTGTTCCTGGACCAGATGGGGCCGGCGGAATTCGCACCCGGCGCCGGCCTGGACGTGCGCCCGCATCCGCACATCGGGCTGTCCACGGTGACCTACCTGTACGAGGGCGCCATCGTGCACCGCGATGGCGCGGGGCACGTGCAGACCATCCTGCCCGGCGAGGTGAACTGGATGACGGCGGGCCGCGGCATCGTGCATTCCGAGCGTTCCTCGCCCGAGAGCCGCCTGGCCGCCCAGCGCCTCTGTGGCCTGCAGCTCTGGGTGGGGCTGCCGCGCGAGCACGAAGAAGCGGACCCGGGCTTCACGCATTACGGGCTGGACGCGCAACCGGTGGTGGAAGGCGAGGGCGTGCGCGCGCAGGTGGTGGCCGGTTCCCTGTTCGGCCGGACGTCGCAGGTGCGGACGCTGTCGCCGCTCTTCTATGGCGATCTGCGCCTGCAGGCCGGCGCGGCCGTCGTGCTGCCCGCGGAGTACGAAGAGCGCGCCGCCTATCTGACCGAAGGCGCGGTGGAGGTGGACGGCCAGGTCTTCGAGAGCGGACGCCTGGTGGTGTTCGCGCCGGGCCGGCCGGTGGAGATCCGCGCCCGCTCGGCGGCGCGTTTCGCGGTGCTGGGCGGCGAGCCGCTGGACGGCCCGCGCTTTGTGTGGTGGAACTTCGTTTCCAGCAGCAAGGAGCGCATCGAGGAGGCCAAGAGAGCATGGCAGCGCGACCGCTTCGGCCAGACCGTGCCGGGCGACGAAACCGAGTTCATCCCGCTGCCCGCGCCGCGCGCCTGAGCCGGGCGCGCCGGCGGTATGATGCGCCACCCGCTTGCCGAGAAAAGCGGAATGGAGACATCATGATTCAAGCACGCATCAAGTCGCTGTGCGGCGCGGCCGCGCTGGCCCTGGCGGTGGCGGGCACGGCCGCGCATGCCGCGGGCTTTCCCGCCAAACCCATTACTTTCATCGTGCCTTATACCGCGGGCGGCACCACCGACCTGGTGGCGCGCGCGGCGGCGCAGAAGCTCACGGAGAGGCTGGGCCAGCCCGTCATCGTGGAGAACCGCCCCGGAGCGGGCGGCAACATCGGCATGGACGCCGTGGCCAAGTCGGCGCCCGACGGCTACACCATCGGCTTCGGCGCGATTTCGACCAATGCGCTCAACCCCTTCGTCTATCCGTCCATGCCGTTCGACCCGATGCGGGATTTCACCGGCGTGAGCATGCTGGGCACCTCCACCGTGGTGCTGGAGACAGGCGCGGCGGTGCCGGTGAAAAGCGTGAGCGAGCTGGTTGCATACGCCAAGGCGCATCCGGGCACGGCTTATGGCACGCCCGGCACGGGCACGTCCATGCACCTGGCTGGCGTGATGTTCGACCAGATCACGGGTGCGGGCATGCAGCACATTCCCTACAAGGGCAGCGCGCAGGCCATCAACGACCTGCTGGGCGGGCACCTGCCGGTGATGTTCGACAACCTGCCGGCCTCGCTGCCGCATATCCAGGCGGGCAAGGCGCGAGCGCTGGCGGTCACGGGCAGCCAGCGCTCGCCCTCGCTGCCGGACGTGCCCACGCTGGCCGAATTGGGCTACCCCGGCGCGGTGGTCGATCCCTGGTTCGCGGTATACGGGCCGGCGTGCATGCCGGCCGACGTGACGGACACGCTGAGCGAGGCGTTCCAATGGGCGCTGGCGCTGCCCGATGTGAAGGCCACGCTGCAGCAGGCCGGCTTCACGCCCTTCGGTTCCGCGCCGCAAGACGTGGAAAAGCTCACGCGCAGCCAGTACGAGGCGTTCAGGGCCTTGTCGCGGAAGGTGAGGCTCTCGGCCGATTGATGGCTAGGCGGGCGGGGCGCGGACGCTCCGCCCGCGGTTCAGCGGCCGCGCGCGTAGGCCGCTTCGCGCTGCTCGGCCAATGCCTCGGGGCGGATGAAGTCGCGCACGAAGGCGTTGGCGGGATGGTGCCGCAGGTTGTAGGGCGTGTCCCATTGGGCGATGCGGCCCTGGGCCATCACGCCGATGTGGTCGGCGATGGCGAAGGCTTCGGCCTGGTTGTGCGTGACCAGGATCGCCGTATGGTTGGTGCGCTTGAGGATGTCGCGCACCTCGAACGCCAGGCGCTCGCGCGTGTCCACGTCGAGGTTGGAGAAGGGCTCGTCCAGCAGCAGCAGGTCGGGAGACGGCGCCAGGGCGCGCGCCAGCGCGACGCGCTGCTGCTGTCCGCCGGAGATCTCGTGGGGATAGCTGCCGGCGGCGTGCGCCAGCCCCACCAGTTCGAGCATCTCGGTTACGCGCCGGGCGCGCTCGGCGCGCGTCATGCGGCGCAACCCGAAGCCCACGTTCTGTTCGACGGAGAGGTGCGGAAAGAGCGCATAGTCCTGGAACATCATGCCCACGCGGCGCTGCTCGGGCGGAACCTGCGCCGTGGGCGAGGAAAGCACCGCGCCGTCGAGCAGGATCCGGCCCGAGCGCACCGGCTCGAATCCGGCGATGGCGCGCAATACGGTGGTCTTGCCGCAGCCGGATTCGCCCAGCAGGCAGCCGATGTCGCCGGCCGGCAGGCCCAGCGTCAGGTCGTCCACCACGCGGCGCGGCCCCTGCGGGGTGTCGTAGGCGAGGCAGAGATGATCGAGTTGCAGTAGGTCGGGCACGGTGTTCAATGTCCCATCTTGAGGTTGGTGCGGGCCAGCAGCACCACCGGCAGCAGGCCGGCCAGCACGATGGCCAGCGCGGCGACGGCGCCTTCTTCATAGGTGCCGCGCGCGGCCTCGGCGTACAGCCAGGTGGCCAGGGTATCGAAATTCATGGGACGCAGCAGCAGGGTGGCGGGCAGTTCTTTCATGGCGTCCACGAACACCAGCAGCGCGCTGGCCGCCAGCGCCGGGCGCAGCAGCGGCAGGTGCACGCGGCGCAGCGTGCCGGCGGAGGTTTCGCCCAGCAGGCGCGAGGCCTGTTCGAGCGAGGGCGGGATGCGCGCCAGGCCGGCCTCGATGGCGCCGGTGGAAATGGCGAGGAAGCGGATGGAATAGGCGCACACCAGCGCCGCCATGGAACCCATGAGCAAGAGGCCCGACCCGCCGAACACGCCCGCAATCGCGCGGTCTATCCAAACGAAGGGCGTGAGCAGGCCGATGGCCAGCACGGTGCCGGGCACGGCGTAGCCCAGGCTGGCGATGCGGCCGCAGGCCCGTCCCGGGTTGAAGACCGCGCTTTCGCGCAGGCTGCGGCCTGCCCAGGCCACGACCAGGCCGCACAGCAGCGTGACCACGGTGGCGCTGACGGCCACCGTCAGCGTGTTGCGCAGCCCCGCGAGCAGCTGGTCGGACACGCCGCCCACCAGATGCAGCCGCTTGTAGGTTTCCCAGACCAGGTAGAGGGCGGGCGCGGCAAAGCCGGCCAGCACCGGAATCCAGCCCAGCGCCGCGGCCAGGGCGGCGGCCGGCCCGCGCAGGCGGCGCGGCCGCATGGGGCGCATGCGCTGCGTGTTGGCGTAGCGCTGGCGGCGCCGGCCATGGCGTTCGAGCAGGATGAGGCCCACCACGAAGGCCAGCATGGTCAGGGCGATCTGCGCCGCGCCGGCCAGGTCCGAGCGCGTCACCCAGGTGGTGTAGACGGAGACGGTCAGGGTCTGCACGCCCAGGAACTCCGAGGCGCCGATGTCGTTCAGTGTTTCCAGCAGCGCGAGACTCACGCCCACGGCGATGGCCGGGCGCGCCAGGGGCAGGACGACGCGGAAGAAGACCTCGGCCCGGCCCGCGCCCAGGGTGCGCGCGGCTTCCAGCAGGCTGGTGGCCTGCGTCATGAACATGACCCGGGTGCTCAGGTACACGTAGGGGTAGAGCACGAAACCCAGCACGAAAATGGCCCCGCCTATCGAGCGCAGGTCGGGCAGGCGGAACTGGCGCGGGCTGTCGAAGCCCAGCACCGCGCGGATGGCCGACTGGATGGGCCCGATGGGGTGCAGCAGGTCCAGGTAGGCGAAGGCGATGATGTAGGTGGGCACCGCCAGGGGCAGCAGCAGCGCCCAGGTCAGGATGCGGCGCGAGGGAAAATCGTAGGCGGTCACCAGCCAGGCCGCGCCGGTGCCCAGCAGGCTGACGAGCACGCCGACGCCGGCGAGCAGCATTGCGGTGTTGGCGAGCGCCTGGGGCAGCACGTAGCTGGCCAGGTGGCGCCAATGCGCGAGGTCGCCGCCCAGCGCCCAGCCGGCGAGGGTGAGCAGGGGGGCCAGCACGGCCAGCGCGATGAGGCAGGCGCCGGCCAGCCAGCCGCCGCCGCGTTCGGTCAGGCGCAGGCGCAGCGGCCGGGGCAGGGAATGGGTATGCATGCTTCGGATGGGTTGGGCGCAAATGCGCGGACCGCCCGCGAGCGGGCGCCTGTCAGCCCCGGGGACGGCCGGCCGGCGGGGCAGGCCAGGAAAGAGCCGGGCCGCGCCCCGGGGGGAGCGCGGCCGCGTGGCGCGTCAGTTGTCGAAGCCGACCTTGTCCACCAGCTCGCTGGCCTGCTTGCGGTGCTTGGCGATCTCGGTGAGCGGCAGCGGATCGACCTTGAGCTCGCCGAAGCTGGCCACCACCGGGTCGAGCTTCACGCCCTTGCGCACGGGGTACTCGTAGTTGGCGCGCGCATACAGCGTCTGGGCCTGGTCGGAAACCAGGAAGTCCAGCAGCTTGACGGCGTTTTCCTTGTTGGGGGCGTGGGCGGCCACGGCCGCGCCGCTCACGTTGACGTGGGTGCCGCCGCTCTTGGCGTTGGCGAAGGTGGGGCGGATGACCTTGATGGCGTCGCCCCACTTGCGCGCGTCGGTGCCCGGCTCGGCGTTCTTCATGTGGCCCACGTAATAGGCGTTGGCCAGGCCGATGTCGCAGATGCCGCCCAGGATGTCGCGCGCCACGTCGCGGTCGCCGCCGGCGGCCTTGCGGGCCAGGTTGGCCTTGACGCCGCGCAGCCACTTTTCGGTGGCCTCGGCGCCGTCGTGGGCGATCATGGAGGCGACCAGCGCGGTGTTGTAGGGATGCTGGCCCGAGCGGATGCATACCTTGCCCTTCCATTTGGGATCGGCCAGGTCTTCGTAGCGGAAGCTGTCGAGCTTGAGGTCTTTTTCGACGTAGAGCACGCGGTCGCGCAGCGAGAGCGCGTACCATTTGCCGTCGGCGCCGCGCAGGTTGGCGGGAATGACGGATTCCAGCGTCTCGGACTTGATCGACTGGGTGACGCCGCCGTCGACCAGGTCGAGCAGGTTGCCGATGTCCACGGTCATGAGCACGTCGGCCGGGGACTTGTCGCCTTCGGCCTTGACGCGCTCCAGCAGGCCGTCCTTGACGAACACGGTGTTGACCTTGATGCCGCTCTCTTTGGTGAAGGCGTCGAGCAGGGGCTGGATCAGCTTGGGCTCGCGGGTGGTGTAGAGGCTGACTTCGCCGGCGGCCAGGGCGGACGCGGAGAAGGCGGCGGCGCCTGCCAGCGCGAGGGCGCGCAGCAGCGGATTCAGGAGAGGACGGGACATGGGGGAGGGCTCCTGCTAACGAAAACTATTATCAAGTGAGAGTCGGACGATAGCAGGAAGAAGAGGGGCGTTCAACTATTGGTAAGCTTGGACACGTCCGATTTGACTGTAGTCAAAATGGGCATAAGGGTATTACGGAATAATGAGAGCAATTATCATCGAGCCCTAGTACAATAGGGACAACCCTAATCCGGCCGCGTCCGTTCTTTTGTGCGATGCGGAAAAATCGTCCGGCAGGCGGGGCGCTTCGCCTGTCCCCAACGCAAATACCACATGGCTGCCTTCAATACCGAGCGCGTCCTGAGCGTGCACCACTGGAACGACACCCTCTTTTCCTTCAAAACCACGCGCGATGCGGCCCTGCGTTTCCATAACGGGCACTTCGTCATGATCGGCCTCGAAGTCGAAGGCAAGCCGCTGCTGCGCGCCTACAGCATCGCCAGCGCCAACTACGAGGAAAACCTCGAGTTCCTGAGCATCAAGGTGCAGAACGGCCCGCTCACGTCGCGGCTGCAGCACCTCAAGGAAGGCGACACCATCCTGGTGAGCCGCAAGCCCGTGGGCACGCTGGTCGTGGACGATCTCAAGCCCGGCAAGCACCTGTACCTGTTCGGCACCGGCACCGGTCTGGCGCCCTTCATGAGCATCATCAAGGATCCGGACGTCTACGAGCGTTTCGAAAAGGTCGTGCTGGTGCACGGCGTGCGCTGGGTGAGCGAGCTGGCCTACGCCAACTACATCGAAAACGAGCTGCCCCGGAACGAATTCTTCGGCGAGCTGGTGCGCGACAAGCTCATCTACTATCCCACGGTCACGCGCGAACCGTTCCGCAACCAGGGCCGCATCACCCAGCTGCTGGAAAACGGCAAGCTGTGCGCAGATATCGGGCTGCCCCAGATCAACCCCGAAACCGACCGCGCCATGATCTGCGGCAGCCCCCACATGCTGGCCGACATCAGCGCCATGCTGGACAAGCGCGGCTTCGTGGTGTCGCCGGGCGTGGGCCAGCCGGGCGACTACGTGGTCGAGCGGGCGTTCGTGGAAAAATAGGCCGGCGTCTCTTCCCCTGGGCAGGAAACCCACCGCATCGCGGTGGGTTTTTTGTTTTGCGGGCCCGGAACGCGGGCGTTGCCGTGCCGCAGCTCAGGGTTAGCCCCGCTGTTGCGCGCGGGGGCTATTTTTATAATTAGTCCATAAAATAAACAAAGTGTCCACTATATGGAAGGATCGAAACCATGCCAGCCGACCGGCCCGATGCCGAACCGTTCACCCCCTGCCAGTACCCGAATCCGCCCGAGGCCTTGCCCGAAATCGTGATTCCGCACGCCGTTCCCACCGATGAAAGGCTGTGGGTGCCGCAGGCCGAGAACGTGTGGTTCCGGCCGCTCTGTCTGAACGCCAGCCAGGGCTATTGGACGAACCTGCTGCGGGTGCGCAAGTCGGGCGTGCTCAGCCGCCACCGCCATCCGCAGGCCGTGCACGGCTTCGTGCTCAAGGGCCGCTGGCGCTACCTGGAACACGACTGGGAGGCGGTCGAAGGCAGCTACGTATTCGAGCCGCCCGGCGAAACGCACACGCTGTACGTTCCGCCCGAGGTCGAGGAAATGATTACGTACTTCCAGGTCAACGGCGTCATGTACTACACCGACCCGTGGGGAGCGGGCATGGGGTACGAAGACGTCTTCACCAAGATAGACATGTGCCGCAGGCACTACGCCGAAGCGGGCCTGGGCGAAGACTACGTGCGGCAGTTCATCCGCTGACGGCGCGGGGCCGGCGCGGCCCCGGGCGGTCCGGCTATCCACCCCGCAATACAAAAACGACACGGAGACATCATGAAACGTCGCGCGTTCAATCGCTGCATGCTTTCCGCGCTGCTCGGCGGCGCCGCCGCGCTGGCCGCCATTCCGGCGGCGCGGGCGCAGAACTTTCCCGGCCGTCCCATCGAACTCGTCGTGCCCTTTGCCGCGGGCGGGGGCACCGACGCCATGGCGCGCGCCATGAGCGATGCCTCGCGCGCCTACCTGCCTCAGCCCATCGTGGTGCTCAACAAGCCGGGCGCGGCCGGCGGCATCGGCCTGACCGAAATCGCCAACAGCAATCCCGACGGCTACAAGCTGGCGCTGGTGACGGCGGACATGGTCATCATTCCGCACCTGGGCCTGACCAGGACGACCTACGACAAGTTCACGCCCATCATCCAGCTCAATGCCGATCCCTCGGCGATCACGGTCAGGGCCGATTCGCCCTACGACACCATAGAAGCATTCCTGGCCGCCGCGCGCGCCAGGCCGGAAAGCATGCAGGTGGGCAATGCGGGCATCGGCTCGATCTGGCACCTGGCCGCCGCCGCCCTGGAGGACAAGACCGGCGCCAGGTTCAACCATATTCCGTTCAACGGCGGCAATCCGGCGGTGCTGGCCCTGCTGGGAGGCCACATCGACGCGGTGGCCGTCAGCCCCGCCGAGGTCATGCAGTACGTCAAGGCCGGCAAGCTCAAGCCGCTGGCCGTCATGGCCGACGAGCGCGTGCCCGGGTTCGAGAACGTGCCCACGCTGAAGGAGCGCAACATCGACCTGTCCATCGGCACGTGGCGCGGCATCGCCGCGCCCAAGGGTACGCCGCAGCCGGTGCTGGACGTGCTCGGCGCCGCGTTCCGCAAGGCGGCGGCCGAAGACGGCCTGAAGCGGTTCATGGCGGAGCAGAACCTGGGCTACGTGGTGGCCGACCAGCCGGCTTTTACGGCGCTGATGGAGCGGGATAATGCGACGTTCAAGGGCCTCATCGAAAAATTCGGCATGCGCCCATAGGCCGCCCGCCGCACGGACAAGGAGCAAGAGGATGGATCTGGGCATCAGCGGCAAGACCGCGCTGGTGGGAGGCGCCAGCAAGGGGCTGGGCTATGGCTGCGCGCTCGCCCTGGTGCGCGAAGGCGTGAACGTGGTGATTGTCGCCCGGGGCGACGAGGCGCTGGAGGCCGCGCGCCAGCGGCTGCTGCGGGAGCGGCCGCGCAGCGACGGTTTCGTGACGGCCGTGACGGCCGACATCACCACGCCGAGGGGCCGCGAGGCGGTCTTCGCGGCGCATCGGGACTACGACATCGTGGTCACCAACGCCGGCGGGCCGCCGCCGGGCGATTTCCGCGACTGGGACCGGCAGGACTGGCTGAGCGCGGTCGAGGCGAACATGCTGACTCCCATCGAGCTCATCAAGGCCACGGTGGACGGCATGGCCGAGCGCGGTTTCGGCCGCATCGTCAACATCACATCCAGCGCGGTGAAGGCGCCCATCGATATCCTGGGCTTGTCCAACGGCGCCCGCAGCGGCCTGACCGGCTTCGTGGCGGGCGTGGCGCGCAGCAGCGTCGCGGCCCGCGGCGTGACCATCAACAACCTGCTGCCCGGCGCTTTCGCCACCGACCGGCTGGAGTCCAGCCTCGCGGCCTCGGCGGCCAGGGCGGGGCAGGGCGTGGATGCCCTGCGGGCCGCGCGCGAGGCGGCCATTCCCGCCAGGCGCTTCGGCAATGCCGAAGAGTTCGGCGCCATCTGCGCCTTCCTGTGCAGCGTGCATGCGGCGTACGTCACCGGCCAGAATGTGCTGGCCGACGGCGGCGCCTATCCCGGTACTTTCTGAGCGAGCAGGCATGACGTTCCAAGCGGATTTATTCGCCGGCAAGACGGCGCTGGTGACTGGCGCCACGCAGGGCATCGGCGCGGCCGTCGCCAACCGGCTCGCCGCACTGGGGGCGCGCACGGTGGCCGCCGGCCTGCGCCCGGAGGCGGACCAGCTGGACCCGGGTATCGAGGTGCGCATCGGCGACGTGAGCCGGGCGGAGGACGTAGACCGCCTGCTGCGCGGCCTGGACGAGTTGGACATCGTGGTCAACTGCGCCGGCGTCATCCGGCGCGGGGCGGAGCACGACCCGGCGGTTTTCGAGCAGGTGGTGGCCGTCAACCTGACCGGCACGATGCGCGTATGCAGCGCCGCCCGCGAACGCCTGGCGCGGCGCGGCGGTTGCATCGTGAACACGGCTTCCATGCTGAGCTTCTTCGGCGGCTCGCTCGTGCCCGCGTATGCCGCCAGCAAAGGCGGCGTAGCGCAATTGACCAAGTCGCTGGCGCTGGCCTATGCCGCCGACGGGGTGCGCGTCAATGCCGTGGCGCCGGGCTGGATCGCCACGCCGCTGACCCAGGCGCTGCAGGACGACCCCCTGCGCGCCGGCCCCATCCTGCAGCGCACGCCGCTGGGGCGCTGGGGCCGGCCGGAGGACGTGGCGGAAGGCGTGGTCTTTCTGTGCACGCCCGCGGCTGCGTTCATGACCGGCGTGATCCTGCCGATCGACGGCGGCTACCTGGCGGCCTGAGGGCCGCCGCGCAACCGCCTGCGGGCGTTTGCGGGGATAATGGCGAAGCCGGCCGCCCGCGCGGCGCGGCTTCGCTTTCTCAGCCTGCCTGTCCGCCTACGCCACGCTTTCCGCCATGCAAGATTCCCAGCCCGTTGCCAGACCGCCCGCCGCGAAGGTGGCGGGAACCGCCGCTTTTTCGAAATTCATGCACGTGCTGCAGGTGGTGGCCGACACGCCCGAACCGATGACCGTGGCCGAGCTCAGCAAGGTCAGCGGCTATCCGCGTCCCACCGTCTACCGCACGGTGGCCGCCCTGGTCGCCGAGCGGCTGCTGGCCGAACATCCCGGCACCGGCAGGCTCACGCTGGGCCCTCGCCTGATCCAGCTGGCCAGCCGCAGCTGGGCGCGATCGGAAATGCGCCTGGCCGCGGTCGAAGACCTGAAGCACCTGCGGGACGCCACGGGCGAAACCGTGCACCTGGCCGTGCCCAACGGCCCGCACATGGTCTATATCGAGAAACTGGAAAGCCCCAGCGTCGTGCAGATGAATTCGCGCATCGGCACCAATGTCTGCATGCACTCGACGGCGGTGGGCAAGGCGTACCTGGCGATGCTGGACGAGGCCGCGCTCCAGGCCGCCCTGGACCTGCTGCCCCGGCCCTTTGCCCGCCACACGCCCAATACGGTGAAAGACGTGGCGGACCTGCGCAAGCAGCTGGACCGGGTGCGTGAGCGGGGCTGGGCCGCGGACGAGGAAGAGAACGAGGCCGGGATCCACTGCTTCGGCGCGCCCATCTTCGGACCCGACGGCGCGCCGGTGGCCGCCATCAGCGTCAGCACGCTGCGTTTCCGCCAGAAGCCCGACCCGGAGGCCGCCTATGTGGCGCCGCTGCTGCAAGCCTGCCGTTCCATCACGCAGCGCATCGCCGGCAGCCCCATGCTGTCGGCCCGGGACGTGCTTTAGGGCCTGTCAACGCCAAGAGAAGCCCCGCGCGGGCCCCGCGTCGTTCATTCGGGCTGGATGCCCGCCTTCTCGATGATGTCGCCCCACTTCTTCGATTCGGCCTGCTGGAACTTCGCCAGTTCGTCGGGCGTGGACGTGGCGGGGTCGGTGCCGGTCTGCGCATAGAACTGTTTGGCGGGCGCGGTCTGCGTGGCTTGCACCAGCAATTCGTTCAGGCGCTCGACCACGTCGGGCGGCGTTCCGGCCGGCGCGTAGGCGGCGAACCAGTAGCCCATCTCGTAGCCCGGCACGCCGGCTTCGGCGATGGTGGGCACGTCCGGCGCCAGCGCCGACCGCGCCAGGCCGGTGACGCCCAGGGCGCGCAGTTTGCCGGATTTGACCTGGGGCAGGCCGGTGGCGGTGTCGGTGATCATCATGTCGATCTGGCCGCCCAGCAGGTCGGTGATGGCGAGCGGGTTGCTCTTGTAGGGCACGTGCAGCAGCTTGATGTCGGCCATCTGCTGCAGCAGCTCGCCGGCGATGCGGCTGCTGGAACTGCCGCTGCCGAAGCTCAGCTTGCCCGGGTTCTTGCGCGCCTGATCCAGGAAATCGCCTACCGTCCTGGCGGGCGAGGAGGGGTTGACCACCATGATCTGCCCGCCCTTGCCCAGCAGCGTCAGCGGCGCGTAGTCCCTGACCGGATCGTAGGTGAGCGTCTTGTAGAGATGCTCGTTGGCCGCGTGGGTGGTGTTGGTGGTGATGAGGACGGTGTAGCCGTCGGGCGCGGCGCGGGCGGCGGCCGCCGCGCCTATCATCGCGCTCGCGCCCGGCTTGTTCTCGATGACCACGGCCTGGCCGGTCTGTTCGGTCACGCCCTGGCCGATGGCGCGGCCGATCTGGTCGGTGGCGCTGCCGGCGGCGAACGGCACGATGAAGGTGATGGGCCTGGACGGGAAATCCCGTGCCTGCGCGCCCAGCGGCAGCGCGGCGGCCAGCAGGGCGGCGAGGGGGAGCTTGAGAAAAAGGCGCATGGGGTTGTCTCCGTGTGTTTGTGTGTGTTGTATGCCCGGTTCAGGCGGGCGGGGGATGGTCGCCGGGAATGCCGGGCAGCCGGCGGGCGAGTTCGGCGCTGACCTGCACGGGCAGGTCCAGCAGCCGGAACGACAGGCTCTTGCCGTGGGCGTCCAGGTTCAGCGCGTTGTTGACGCCGCCGTCCAGCACGTCTTCCAGCACGAAATTCATGGCGTGTAGCAGCGGCAGCTCGTAGCGGCTCACGCGGGCCGGGCGCCGGCAGGCGAACCATTCGGCCACGCGCGCGGCCGTGACCTGTTCACGGATCACGGCGTAGCACGCTTCGTCCCAGGCGATCAGGCTGAGGTTCGAGGTGTTGCCCTTGTCGCCGGAGCGGCTGTGCGCCAGGCGGTAGAGCGGGACGGACAGTTGCGCGGATGAGGCGTTCATGCGCGGGTCACTCCAGGAAGGTCCAGCCGCTTTCGACGGCAGCGCGTTCAATGGTGCAGGACATCATGTACAGGCGCGGCCGCAGCGCGGTGCGCACGCCGCCGCCGCCCGCCGGGCCGCAGGTATAGAGCGCCGTGACTTCGCGCAGCACCCGTTCGGCCTGGGCGCGGTCGGGATGCTCGGCGGCCAGGCGCAGGCGCACGTCGCGCCGGCCGGAATCGGGCAGGCCGGCCAGCATCCGGCCGTCGTCGTCGCCCAGGATGCTGAGCGCACCGATGAGGTCGGCGCGCAGCTTCAGGTCCGCGCCGATGCGCCGGCGCACGATGTCGGCGGCGAGCCGCGCGCGGGCCTCGGCCTGCACGCCCGCGTAGGAGATCTCGGCTTCGGCGAGCCATCCGCCCTGGTAGCACACGTTGACCTTCAGCTCGTCGGGGCGGGCATGGCCGGTAACGCCGTGCACCGCCACGCGGTCGCCGCCCAGTTCCTCGACCCGGGCCTGGCTGAGGTCGGCCACCACGTCGGGCGTGTAGTAGCGGGCCGGATCGTGCACCTCGTAGAGCAGCTGTTCCTTGACGGTGCGCGCGTTCACCGCGCCGCCGGTGCCGTCGGCCTTGAAGACCGAAAACCCGCCGTCGGCGTCGATTTCGGCGATGGGGAAGCCCGCCCGATGCACGTCGGGCACTTCCTTCAGGCCGGGCACGCAAAAATAGCCGCCGGTGACCTGCAGCCCGCATTCGAGCAGGTGCCCGGCGATGGTGGCGCGGCCCAGCCTCGGCCAATCGTCCAGGCGCCAGCCGAAATGCGCCAGGGCCGGGCCCAGCGTGAGGGAGGGGTCGGCCACGCGCCCGGCCACCACCACATCGGCGCCGGCCTGCAGGGCCTGTGCGATTTCCGTGGCGCCGAGATAGGCGTTGGCGCTGACGACCTCCACGCCGTCCAGCGCCGCGCCCAGGCGCGAACGCAGCAGGGCGCGCTGCGCCTGGCCGTCCAGCGCGTCGCCGTGCACCACGGCGATGCGGGGCGGACGCAGCCCGGCCTGCCGCGCCAGCTCCGCGATGCGCCTGGCGGCGCCGCGGGGGTTGGCCGCGCCGAAATTGCTAACGATGCGGATGCCGTGCCGCAGGCAGTCGGCCAGCACGGGAGCGACCAGATCGTCGAGCAGGGGTTCATAGCCGGCGTCGGGGTTGGCGTTGCGCGCGAGCTGGGCCAGGGCGAGCGTGCGTTCGGCGAGGGTTTCGAAGATCAGCGTGCCGCCGCCGCGCGCGGCCAGCGTGCGCACCACGGCTGCGGCGCCGTCGCTGCGGTCGCCCGAAAAGCCGCTGGCGCAGCCGACGAGCAGGGGTGTCTGGGGCATGTCGGTGTTCCACGGAGCGGCGCGCGGTCCGCGCGCCGGCGGTAGGAAAGGTCTGGCTTCCGTGCCGCCGGTCCTGCCGGCGCGGAGGCGGGTTCCGGGACACTATAGGCAGCGCCGGTTCATACGTAAAATAGAAAAATCGGATCAATTAATCCAGAAAAGCCATGAATCTCTCCGCCCGGCAGCTGCGCGCCTTCGTGGCGCTGGCCGAAGAACGCCATTTCACGCGGGCCGCGCAGCGCTGCCACCTGACCCAGCCCGCGTTCAGCGCGCTGATCCGCTCGCTGGAGGAAAGCGCGGGGCTGCGCCTCTTCGACCGCAGCACCCGCCACGTCGAGCTCACCGCCGAAGGGCGCGTGCTCGACGCGTCGGCGCGCCGGCTGCTGGCCGACATGGAGCTGGTCATGGGCGATCTGCGCGACCACGCGGCGCGCCGCCGGGGCAGGGTGGCGCTGGCGGCGCTGCCCTCGCTGGCCGCGGGCTGGCTGCCCGGACTGCTGGCCCGCTTCCGCGCCGGGCATCCCGGCATCGCGGTGGATCTGCGCGACGCCCTGCTGGACCCGTGCCTGGACATGGTGCGCGACGGCGTGGCGGATTTCGCGGTGGCCTCGCGCCGGCCCGACATGCAGGATCTGGACAGCGAATTCCTCTACGCCGACCGCTATTTCCTGGTGTGCCGGGCCGACCATCCGCTGGCCTCGGCGGGGCGCGCGCGGCTGCGCGACGTGGCGCGGCATCCGATGATCCAGCTCGCGCGCAACAGCAGCGTGCGCAAGCACCTGGACGCGGCGATGGGGGCGGACGCGCCGGCCCCGGTGTTCGAGGTGGAGCACCTGGCCACCGTGACCGGGCTGGTGCGGGCGGGCCTGGGCGTGGCCGTGGTGCCGGCCATGACGCTGTTCCACTTCGGCGGCCCCGAGCTGCGCATTGTGCCCCTGGCGGGCCGGCCCCTGACCCGGCCGCTCTATCTGGTGCGCCGCCAGGGACGCACGCTGCCGCTTGCGGCGCAGTCGCTGTGGGAGCTGCTGGCGGCCCACCGGGGCGACATCGGCGGCGCGGGCGGGCGCGAGGGTTGAACCGGACCGGCCCGAGCGTGGGGGGCGCATCGTGCGCATGCCGTACTTTCGCGGACGGCTATTGGTGATTAAACTTCGATAGTTGCAGCTGCAGGCTGCCCCCAATCGAGGATTCCGCCCATGAGCAAGCAGATCATCCATACCGATGCCGCGCCGGCCGCCGTCGGCCCCTACTCGCAAGCGGTAGCCGCCACCGGCGCCAAGACCGTCTACCTCTCCGGCCAGATCGGCCTGGAGCCCGGCACCGGGGACCTGGTTTCCGAGAATTTCGACGCCCAGGTGCGCCAGGCATTCGCCAATATGCAGGAAGTCATCAAGGAAGCCGGCGGCACGCTGGACAACGTGGTCAAGCTCACGCTGTACCTCACCGACCTGGGCAAGTTCACCGCCGCCAACGCCATCATGGCCGAGATCATTCCGCAGCCGTTCCCGGCCCGCTCCACGGTGGGCGTGGCGAGCCTGCCCAAGGGCGCGCAGTTCGAGGTCGAAGCCATCATGGTGCTCTAGGCGCCGGGGTTCCAGGGCAACGAGGGCACGCGCTTCATGACGGCCGCGGCCGTGGCTGGCGGGCAGTCTGCCGCCCGCAAACCCATGACGGATACGGAACGCAAGTTCCGGAATCTGGGGCTGGTGCTGCCCGAGGACTTCATCCTGCACCTGCCGCTGCGCTACGAGGACGAAACCCGGGTCGTGCCGATCGCCTCGCTGCGGCCCGGCGCGCCCGCCCAGGTCGAAGGCCGGATCGTCAGGTCGGAAGTGCTTTACCGGCCGCGCCGCCAACTGACGGCTACCCTGGCCGACGAAACCGGCGAGCTGCAGCTGCGCTGGCTGAACTTCTACCCCAGCCAGCAGAAACAGCTCGCCGCCGGCAAGCGGCTGCGCGCGCGGGGCGAGGTGCGGGGCGGCCTGTTCGGCCGCGAAATGGTGCATCCGCGCATGAGCAGCGCCGACACGCCGCTGCCCACGGCGCTCACGCCCGTCTATCCCAGCACCGAGGGCCTGCCCCAGCCGGTATTGCGGCGCGCCATCGCGCAGGCGCTGGACCGCGCCGACCTGTCCGACACGCTGCCGGAAGCGGCGCGGGAACGCTACGGGCTGATGCCGTTCGAACCCGCGATCCGCGCGCTGCACACGCCCGCGCAGGGCGAACCCGAACAGGCGCTGCTCGACCGGGTGCATCCGGCCTGGCGGCGCATCAAGTTCGACGAGCTGCTGGCCCAGCAGCTGTCGCTGGCGGCGGCGCGCGCCGCCCGCCGCGTCAAGGAAGCCGAGCCGCTGCCCGCGCGCACTGCGCGGGGCGGGCTGGTGGACCGACTGTACGAAGCCCTTCCTTTCAGGCTCACCGGCGCCCAGGAGCGCGTGGTGCGCGAAATCTCGGCCGACCTGGCCAAGCCCTATCCCATGCACCGGCTGCTGCAGGGCGACGTGGGCAGCGGCAAGACCGTGGTGGCGGCCATCGCGGCGGCGCAGGCCATCGAGGCCGGCGCCCAGGTGGCCCTGATGGCGCCCACGGAAATCCTGGCCGAGCAGCATTTCCGCAAGCTGGTCGCATGGCTGCAGCCGCTGGGCGTGAACGTGGCCTGGCTCAGCGGCAGCCTGAGCGCCAAGGCGCGCCGCGAAGCGGCCGCGGCGGCGGCCGACGGCAGCGTGCAGCTCGTGGTGGGCACGCAGGCGCTGATCCAGGACCACGTCGAATTCCACCGCCTGGGCCTGTCCATCGTGGACGAGCAGCACCGCTTCGGCGTGGGCCAGCGCCTGGCGCTGACCCGCAAGGGCGAGACGGTGCGCGGGCGCATCGTGCCGCACCAGCTCAACATGAGCGCCACGCCCATTCCGCGCACCCTGGCCATGACATTCTTTGCCGACCTCGACGTGTCGGTCATCGACGAGCTTCCGCCCGGGCGCACGCCGGTGGTGACCAAGCTGGTGTCGGACGCGCGCCGCGACGAAGTGATCGCGCATGTGGCCCAGGCCGCCCGCGCCGGCCGGCAGGCCTACTGGGTCTGTCCGCTGGTCGAGGAAAGCGAGGCGCTCGAGCTGCAGACGGCGGTGGACACCTACGAAGGCATGCGGGCCGACCTGCCCGACCTGCGCATCGGCCTGGTGCACGGCCGCCTGCCGCAGAGCGAGAAGGCCGCCGTCATGCAGGCTTTCCGCGACGGCGCGATCGACCTGCTGGTGGCGACCACCGTGATCGAAGTGGGCGTGGACGTGCCCAACGCCTCGCTCATGGTGATCGAGCACGCCGAGCGTTTCGGCCTGGCCCAACTGCACCAGCTGCGCGGCCGGGTGGGGCGCGGCACGGCCGAATCGGTATGCGTGCTGCTGTACCAGACGCCGCTGTCGCAGATCGCGCGCGAGCGGCTGCGCGCCATGTTCGAGACGTCCGACGGTTTCGAGATTGCGCGGCGCGACCTGGAGCAGCGCGGACCGGGCGAGTTCCTGGGCACGCGGCAGTCGGGCATGGCCCTGCTGCGTTTCGCCGATCTTGAAACCGACGCCGCCATTGCCGAAGACGCGCGCGAGGCGGCCGGCTGGCTGCGGGCCGAACATCCTGAGGCGGTGGCGGCCCACCTGGCGCGCTGGATGCGCGGGCGCGAGGATTTCCTGCGTACATGACCATGCCTCAATTCATGCAACTTCCGGGAGCGTAGTCCCCATGACTCTCACCGAACTCAAGTACATCGTGGCGGTGGCGCGCGAGCGGCATTTCGGCCGCGCGGCCGAGGCCTGTTTCGTCAGCCAGCCCACGCTATCGGTCGCGATACGCAAGCTGGAAGACGAGCTGGGCGTGACGCTGTTCGAGCGCGGGGGCTCGGAGGTGGGCGTCACGCCCATCGGCCAGCGCATCGTGGCCCAGGCCCAGAAAGTGCTGGAGGAAAGCGCCAGCATCAAGGAGATCGCGCGCCAGGGGCACGATCCGCTGGCCGGCCCGCTGCGCGTGGGCGTCATCCACACCATCGGCCCCTACCTGCTGCCGCGCCTGGTGCCGGTGCAGATCGCCCGCACGCCCCAGATGCCGCTGCTGCTGCAGGAAAACTTCACCGTGCGGCTGGTGGAGCTGCTGCGCCAGGGCGAAATCGACTGCGCCATCATGGCCTTGCCCCTGCCGGAGGCCGGGCTGGTAATGCAGCCGCTGTACGACGAGCCCTTCGTGGTGGCGGTGCCGCACGACCACGAATTCGCCAGGCGCGAGGCCATCGACGCGCAGGACCTGAAACAGCAGACCATGCTGTTGCTGGGCAGCGGGCACTGCTTCCGCGACCAGGTGCTGGAAGTCTGTCCCGAACTCTCGCGTTTCTCGGCGGCCAGCGATGGCATCCAGCGCACCTTCGAGGGGTCGTCGCTGGAAACCATCCGGCACATGGTGGCGGCGGGCATCGGCGTGACGGTGCTGCCGGTGACGGCGGTGCCGGAGCATCCCGCGCCCAACGGCCTGTTGCGCTATCTGCCCTTCGAGGGCCAGGTGCCGGAACGGCGGGTGGTGCTGGCATGGCGCCGCAGCTTCCCGCGCCTGGCGGCTATCGAGGCGCTGGCCCAGGCGGTGTACGAGTGCGATCTGCCGGGCGTCCGGATGCTGTCCACGGAGGCCGCGGCCGAGCAAGACTAGCGCAGCCATCCCGCGGCGGATTTGCGCGGCGTCAAAAGCGCGGGCCGGCCGCGGCGGCAAGCCCGGCGTCTTGCCCGAATGTTGCATGGAGCAGTGTTATTCTTGTCGTGTTCACTCTTCCTGAAGGGAGCTGCAATGGCCAAGACGAAGAAAGAAGTTACCGTGCCCCGCATCAACATCGGCATTTCCGACAAGGACCGCGCCGCCGTGGCAGGCGAATTGTCCAAGCTGCTGGCCGATTCCTACACCCTGTACCTGATGACGCACAATTTCCACTGGAACGTCACGGGCCCGATGTTCAACGCGCTGCACCAGATGTTCATGGAACAGTACACGGAAGAATGGAACGCGCTGGACAGCATCGCCGAGCGCATTCGCGCCCTGGGCCACTACGCGCCGGGCACCTACCGCGAATACGGCAAGCTGTCGTCCATCGCCGAGCCGGACTCGGTGCCCGAGGCGCTGGAAATGGTGCGCCTGCTGGTGGCCGGCAACGAATCCGTGGCCAAGACCGCCCGCGCCGCCTTCGACAAGGCCGACGCCGCCAACGACCAGCCCACCGCCGACCTGCTCACGCAGCGGCTCGACGTGCACGAGAAAAACGCCTGGATGCTGCGCAGCCTGCTGCAGTAAGCCAGGCGCAGGCAGGGAAAAACCGGCGCGCCCTTGCGGGCGGCCGGTTTTTTTTGGGCTTGGGCCGCCGCAAGCGCGGCTCCCCGGAAGAACGCGGCCGCGGCGCGGGCGCGTTTTCTTTCTTGCCGTCGTCAGGCGGAAGCGCCTTGCAGGAAGCGGTCGAGAATGCGGCGGCTTTCGGCGACGTTGCCGTTTTTCAGGTTCTGCATCGCAAGCTCGATGTTCGCCTCGCGGTCCATGGGGCTGGCCTGGATGACGCGCTGCGCGCTGGCGATGACGTCGTCCGGGCTGGCGGCGCTGCTGCGCCGGGCCAGGAACTCGCGCTTGTGGGCGTCGGCCAGCGAGCGCTGCAGCGAGATCAGGCCCTGGTAGGTCGGGTCGATGGCCTGGATGCCGTTGATGGCTTCCTCGGCGTCGCGCAGGCGTTCTTCGCTCAGGCATTTGCGGAAGCTGCGGGCCAGCGCGCGCAGGCACTTGTCGACGTGATCGTGCGCGCTGGTGATGGCCATCGCGCCGCTTTGCGCCAGGCGGTTGTAGACCTGCGCGGCGGCGCGGTAGGCGCCGAGCTGCTGCAGCTTGGCGGCCGCCAGCTGCACCGTGTCCTTCTCGGCCGGCAGGCTGGAGGCGGCCAGGCGCTCCCAGCATTCGATCGCGGCGCGCGTCTGGCCTTGCGCCTGCAGCTGCTTGGCGGCGCGCTGTACGTAGCGGGGATCGACGGGCGACAGCGCGGCCAGGCGGCCGAGCAGGGCCACCGTTTCGCTGCTGTTGCGGTATTCCGGGTAGCTCTCGTAGGCCTTGAGCAGGCGGCGGTAGGCCTGGTTGATCTGCTCGCCGTGGTTTTCTTCGTCGCTGGATTGCGGCAGCGATTGCAGGGCGTAGAAGGCGCTCAGCGAAGGCAGCAGCGCGCCGATGCGGCCGGTGCGCTTCACTTCGCGCGCGGCCCGCTTGAGCACGGCCGCGCGCGCGGCTTCCAGGTGCCCGGCGTTGACAGAGGGCGTGCGCGACAGCGCATTGACCATGTTGGCGGCGTCCGCCAGCGGGGTGGTGCTGCGGGTGGCGAAGCGCAGCGAGCGCTCGGCGTCGCTGGCCGCATAGCGCGCGAACGCTTCCTCGGCCTGCTTGTTCTGGCCCAGGCGCGAATAGATGCGGCCCAGCAGCAGGGCGGTCTTCTCGTCGCTTTCCTTGTCCAGCGATTCGGCGGCCCAGTCGCGCGCGCTGGCGTAATCGCCCACCTTCATGGCGCCTTCGGCCGCCTGGCGCAGGATGTGCGCGCTGCGGTTGCTGTCGATGGACAGCGCCATGGTCCAGGCGTCCAGGATGTCGTCGGTCTGCTCCAGCGCGCTGACCGCGCGGGCGCGCAGCACGTAGGCGGTGGGGCTGCCGCCCTTGAGCTCCAGCGCGCGGTTGGTGAGCAGCAGGGCGTTGTCCCACTCCAGCTCTCTGGCGGCGGACTTGGCGCGTTCGATGCACTGCTTCCAGTCCAGCGGCTCGGCGCCGTGGCCCGCTGGCAGGCTGGCGTCCGTGCCCAGCAGCTTGTCGCAGATGGCGCGGCCCACGAGCTTGGCGAAGGCGGGAGTGTAATGCGCGGTATCGCGGCCTTCTTCGGGCATGCCGCGGCTCTGGCCGAAGTGGGCGAGCAGCACGCCGGGCTCCACCGTCTCGATGCCCAGGGTCTGGGCCGCGAGTTTCACCGTTTCCACCATCTGGGCGCGGTCGGCAATGGGCTGGCCGGCGGCATTCATGGCGTTGCAGTGGGTGACCAGCACGAAGGAGCGGCCCAGCAATTGCTGGATCACCTTCAGGTCGTCGAGGATTTCCTGGGCGTTCTGCACGTGCAGCACGGTGTTCAGCAGCGCGCGGCTGGCCGCGGGCGGCACGTGCGCGAAGCTGGGCGCCGCTTCCAGGGCCTCGCGGCGGCGCTCGAGCGCATCGCGGCCGGAATGCTCGAAGAAGATCTTCAGCAGCTCGGGGCAGAAGTTCAGCGCTTCCTTGAAGCGCACGAGCTGCAGGTAGACGCCGTCCAGCTCCAGCACCTTGGTGGAGCTGATTTCCACGACGTAGCGCAGGTCGGAGGGCAGCGCGTGCGCGGGATTCGATTCGCGCACAGGTTCGCTGGAAAGGAAGGACCACACGCCCTCGGGCAGCGAAACCTCGCCGCGCATGTAGCGGATGGCCTGGATGGTTTCCTTGGTGTTGTGGGTGAAACCATACAGCAGACGATTATCCAGCACGAAATTGCGTTGCGCCTGAAGCTTGGTCATCGGGCCGGCGACGCGGCACGATCCTATCGTGGAAATAATCACGGTTCAATACTCCTTCATTACATCAGGGCGAAAAGATACCGGAAGCGCGAGTATCGAAAACCCGGCCGGAGTGAGTGTGAGTAACGGACATCCCGGCGCCCAAGGGGCGGGGACGGTTATATATGGATTGGCGAGAAGCAATATAAAAACAACTGTTTCAAAATCGCGGCCGGATTATTCAAAAAACCCGGTCTCGAACGTCATGGGGTTTTCAGGCGCATCAGCCTGGGCTCGGCCCGGCGCACGCCCGGGCTGGCCGGCTGCGGCTGGGCCGCCTGGGTCATGAACTCGTCCAGGGCCTGCTCCAGGGGCGGATACTGGCGCTGGACGCGCTCGCGCGCGCGCTTGCCCATGGCATGCAGCCGGGCCGGTTCGCCCAGCGCCTCCAGCAGCCGGGCCGCCACTTCGGAGGCCGATTGCGAATAATCCACCTGCAGGCCGTCGTGGCCGGTTTCGATCAGTTCGGAATAAGCGGGACTCAATCCGGCTGCCGGGCAGATGCCGTGCGCCATGCATTCGAGCAGCGCCGCGGTGGCGGGCAGGGGCGGCATTTCTCCCTGCGCGGGAATATAAGGAAATAGCGCCAGGTCGATATGCGACAGCAATTGCTCGCGCGAGGGCAGATCGGTGATTTCGGAGACGAAAACCATTTGCTCCTCGTGCAGGCCGATCGAGACGGCGTGCCGATGCATCGCCGCCGCGGCGCGTCCGCCGCTCAGCGCGAGGAACACGACGTTCGGAAACCGCAGGGCGATTTCCGCGTACACGTCGATGATGCGGCGCGCCAGCGCCGGGTCGGGGGCATCCTCGGTCAGGGCGATCACCACCTTGTTTTCCAGCGCCGCGAGCGCCGCGTCCACCTCGGGAGCGGCCGCCTTGCGGGCGGGGCCGGCGGGCAGCGGCAGCGGGGGCAGGATGACGGCATCGCGGGTCGCGGGCAGGAGCTGGTTGGCGGCTTCGTGCATGGCCTGGGAGCCGAGCGCGATCAGGTCGGCGTTGGCCAGGGCTTCGCCGACCAGCTTGAGTTCCAGGCGGCCCCGCTCCGAGAGCTTCTGGCGCGCGGCGGGCTTCTGGAAGTACTCCAGCCCCAGCATGACCAGTCCGTAGGGCACGCGCAGCGACTGCGCGGCCCGGTCGGCGGCCAGGGCGCAGCGGATGCTGTTCCAGGCCAGCACCGCGCGGGGGCGGCCGGAAACGGTGGCGGCCAGCACGGCGTCGGCCAGGGTCTGCGCCGCATCCTCGATGGCTTGTGTGTGGCCCGGACTGCTCTGGATGGCCTGGTACACCACGCCGTCCAGCGTGACGCCGCTTTGATGCAGCTCGGCGTGCGCGGCGGCGTCGGCGCGCATGGCTTCGTCCTGCGCCAGGCAGATCACGCGCACCGCGCCGTAGCGCTTGCGCAGCAGCACGGCATGGCGGTGCAGCGCATTGCTCGCGGCTGTGCGGCCGTGCAGCAGGGTGATCGGCGAGACGATGACGATCGGCCCGTCGGCCGGAGCCTCCAGCCGCGCGCGGGGCCGGCGCGGCTGGCCCGCGCGCCGCAGCAGCTCGTGCGCATTGCGCACGCGGCGGGCGCGGTGCCGTTCGGAGGTGCTGAATTCGGCGCCCGCCTGTTCGGCGCGCTCCAGCAGCCTGGCCGGCGCGCTCACCAGGCCGGCGTCGTAGAGACTGAAGGCGAGCTGGCGCACGGCGGGCGCGCCGGGCTCCATGTCCAGCAGCTGTTCGGCGATCTGTTCGGAAATGTGGGGGTAGCTGCTGCGCGCCCACTTGGCCACTTCGCACAGGGCGCGCAGCCGGGTCTGCGCCGGCCAGCCCTGCCGCGAGATCCAGAGGATGACCTCGGCGTCGCGCACGCGGCGGGCATAGTCGAGCGCTTCCTTGATGGCGTTGGCCGTTTCGGCGGGCAGGGCGGCCGGCGCGCTTTGGCGCGGCGTGCGCGATGCGCGCCGTTCGCGTTTGTGCGCGCTGGACAACCGGTACAGCCGCCAGGGCAGCGCCATGTAATCGAACAGTCCGCGCGCCTGCGTGACCGCCTGGCCGAACTGCCAGGTCAGCGTGCGTTCCTGGCGCGCCAGCATCTGGTGCGCTTCGCGCAACAGCGCCTTGACGCCGGCCAGGTCCTTCTCGGCTTGCAGGCGGGCGGCGCGTTCCTGTTCCAGGCGCGCGTGCATCAACTCGTTTTCGCGGGCGAGATGGGATGCCTGCGCGGGCGCGAGAGTCCCGGCGGCCGGGGGCAGGGCGGTGAGAGCGGCGGTCTGTGGAGGCATGGGCGGTAGCGGTGCGGAAGTGGAAGGTCAGGGCCGTGCGGCGCGGGCGTGGCGGCGCACCCAGGCTTCGCGGTAGGCAATGCGCGCGCGGCGGCCCCGCGGGCTGTTCAGGCCCGAGTCCGGCGCCTGCGTCAGCGACGTGCCGCGATGCAGGGCCAGGGTCTGGACATCGGCGCTGCGGGTCACGGCGTCGCGCCCCAGCAGCAGGCCGATGCGGTGTTCGTATTCCTCGTCGGCGCCCATGCGCACCTCTTCGAAATCCCCCACGGCGAGCGCCGCGGAACGCCGCAGCATGAGCGAGCACGGGTTGTGGCGGATATACGGATAGATGCGGGGTGCGACAAGGCGTCCGTCCTCGGAAAGGCGTATCAGGCGACTGACCGCGGCGTGTGCGCCGGTGCGCTCCAGCTGGGCGACCTGCGCGGCCACGCGGTGCGGCAACATAATGTCGTCGGCGTCCAGGAAAGTAATGAAATCTCCTTTTGCCAGGCGCATTCCTATATTCCTGGAAGCGTAGGCGCCATTATTCGGAAAACGGTGGACAGTTATACGCGGATCGACTCGCGCCATGCGCAGCATATGTTGGAATGTGTGATCGGCCGAGCCGTCATCAATCGCAATAATTTCAATATCGCGATAAGCCTGCGCGGCTACGGAAGACAGCGCCAGCGAAATGGTGGACTGCGCGTCGCGGGCGCAGACGATTACCGAAACCAGCGCGCCGCCCGCCGCGCGAGTGCATTTTTTCCCGACGAAATCCGCCATTTTGAGGGGGGAATCGTCCGCGATGTCGTCCATGCATGTATTTGTCAATACATATTTCAAATATTTTCTTGCCCGAGAGAATTCGCCGGCCTGGATGTGCACTGCAGCAAAAATTGCATGCAAATCCTTGGATTTGCTTAACATTGGGTCCAGGGGGCGCAGCGCATCCATGGCGCCGCCGGTGTCGCCGGCCGCCAGCAGGCAGGCCGCGCGCAGCGCGCTTTCCCCGGGGCGCAGCCAGGGCAGCGCGGCCCGCGGCTCGCTGCGGGCCAGCGCCAGGGCGTACTGGCGCCGTTCGTGGTCGGAGACGAGGCCGGCATACCGCGGGGCAGCAAGAACCGTGTCGTGCCCGATTTCGAGCGCGGCTCGGGCGCGCGCCAGCGCAAACTCGGGCAAACGGGGCGTTTTTGTTTCCAGTGTTGTCTGAAATAGTCCGATTCTGTTCAGGATCACGGGGTTTCGGGGCGCTTTTTCATAGAGCGCATGGGGCCCCAGCCGCCTGGTAAGCCGATGTACTTTTTTTTGATAAATATTGAACAGGTGGCGGAGCAAAAGTGGATTACCTGCTGAACGAGAATACGGGGCGAAGGGGGAATTTACGGTGCCGCGCCGGAGCGGGGGAGCGAAATTCCACGTTCATTATAGGGTTGCCTATACATCATTAATACTCATATTCGAACCGCAGCCACGTTTGATTTGATTTGATAAATATTGAAATCCGGCGGCGTTTTACCCGCTCTTATCATTCGTTCCGTTTTTGCCGGCCGCTTGCCGGCGCCTGATTAATCGCAAGAGCGGCCCGGCCGCGTGGGAGGACTTGCATGGCATGTACGGGACGGGGCAGGTGAGCGCTGCCGCCCTGCAGACGCAGATCCGCGTGGTGCTGTCGCTGGTGTTCCGCGAGACGCGGGTGCGCTTCGGCGGCACGCGCCTGGGCTATCTGTGGGCCCTGATCGAGCCGATCCTGCACGTTGCCGTGCTCTCCGCTATCTACATGGTGTGGGGCAGGCACGCGCCGATGGGCAACCTGCAGATGTTCTTCATCACCGGCATCATGCCGTTCTTCCTGTTCAGCCATACGTCCTCGCAGCTCTCGCGGGCCATTTCGTCCAACGGGCAACTGCTGCGCCTGCCGCCCATCACCAATATGGACATCGTCTTCGCCAAGGCGCTGCTGCAGGGGCTGACCTGGATGATCGTGTTCGCCATCCTGCTCTTCATCGTGATGCTGGGCGGGCGGCTGGTGCTGCCCGAGCGCGTGGAGGAATGCGCGGCGGCGGCCCTGTTCACCTTCCTGCTGGGGTTCGGCGTCGGGCTCGTCAACGCCGTGCTGAACATGCTGTTCAAGGCATGGGAGCGCGTCTACAGCGCCGTGACCAAGCCCCTGTACCTGTTGTCGGGCGTGTTCTACCTGGTCGATTCGCTGCCGGACCAGGCGCGCCGCGTTCTCGTGTGGAATCCGCTGGTGCACGCCATCGAATGGTTCCGCGAAGGCTATTTCGCCAACTTCAGTTCGCTCACCCTGGACCGCGCCTATCTCATCGAGTGGGCCGTGGCCAGCGTGGTGCTGGGCCTGTGCATGGAGCGCGCCTTCCGGCGGCGCCTGCACACGCGCTGAAGCCGGCGTATCTCATGGAGGGTCTGTTGCTCGAACTGCGGCATATCTCGAAGTCGTTCCGCTCCCGCAAGGGCGTCAAGCGCGTGCTGGACGATATCTCTTTCACCTTCCGGGAAGGCGAGAACATGGCCATCCTGGGCGGCAACGGCTCGGGCAAGTCCACGCTGGTGCGCATGATGTGCGGCATGGAACTGCCCGATTCCGGCGGCGTGCGGCGCGAGGGCTCGGTGTCCTTTCCGCTGGGTTTCGCCGGCGCCATCAGCCCGAGCATGACGGGGCGCGACAACGTGCGCTTCGTGGCGCGCATCTACGGCGCCAACGTGCCGCAGGTGGAGCGCTTCGTGTACGAGTTCTCGGAACTCGGCCGCGCCTATGACCTGCCGGTGGCCACTTATGCCAACAGCATGCGGGCGCGCTTGTCCTATGGCCTTTCCATGGCGCTGAAGTTCGACGTGTACGTGGCCGACGAGATGGTGGCCGTCGGCGACCCGGCTTTCAAGCGCAAGTGCCTGGAGGTGTTCGCCGAGCGCGCGCGCAATGCGACGGTCATCATCGTTTCCAGCGTGACGACCTCGCCGCAGCGCTTCTGCCAGTCCGGGATGATCCTGGAGAACGGCAGGCTGGGCGAGCCGCTGCCCCTGGCCGAGGCGATCGCGCGCTATGGCGCCGCCCAGCCCGCGGCGCCTGCCGCCGCGGCGCCGATCGCCGCGGTGTCGACCGCCGCGGTATCGACCGCCGCGGTGTCGACCGCCGCCTGATTCCGGCGCGGCGTTTCTGGCCGCGTCCAACCCTCCGAGAGATTGACATGACGACGACGGAAAAAGTCTATAGCGGGCCGCGGCTGCCCGACGACGGCGCGAAGCCGGGCATGACCCTGCTGCGCTGGTCGGCGGTGGCCGTGATCGGCGTGCCGGCGCTGCTGCTGGCGATATACCTGTTCTTCATCGCGGCCAGCCAGTACGTGTCGGAGGCGCGCTTCGGCCTGCGCGCCGGCTCGCCCAACCAGGTGGCCGGCGCGGGCGCGCAAAGCCATCCCATGGCGGGCGGCGCCGGCGTGACCACGGAATTGTTCGTGGACTCGTTCGCGGTGGTGGACTACGTGAAATCGCGCCAGATCGTGCAGGAGCTGGACAAGAAGCTCGACCTGCGCAAGATGTGGTCGCGCCCTGTGCTGGATTTCTGGTACCGCATGGATGCCGATGACACGGCCGAAGGGCTGTGGCGGCAGTGGAACCGCATGGTGGACATCCAGTTCGACATGTCCACGGGCGCCATCATTCTCAAGGTGCGCGCCTTCTCGCCGGAGGATTCGCTCAGGCTGGCCAAGGCCATCCTGGAATCCAGCGAGGCGCTGGTCAACGAGATGTCGGCCAAGTCGCGCTCGGACAGCGTGCGCTTCGCCACCGATGAAGTAGCGCGGGCCGAGGAGCGCCTGGCCAAGGCGCGCCAGAGCGTGCAGGAACTGCGGGCGCGCACCGGCGTGCAGGACCCGGTGAAAGAAGCCGAGGCCAATCTGCAGCTGGCCGCGCAGGTGCGCGGCGAGATCGCCACGGTGGCGGCGCAGCTGGATTCGCTGCGCCGGGGCGGGCTGTCGCGCGGCCCCGCCTACGAGCGGGTGCAGGCGCGCCACGAGGCGCTCAAGCGCCAGCTGGAAGCCCTGAACGATCACCAGATCAGCGTGGGCAAGGGAGCGGGGAAAGACTCGCTGTCTACGCTGCTGCGCGAGTACGAGGCGGCCGAGACCGAGCGCCAGTTCGCGGAGGCTTACTACACCGGCGCCCTGAAATCGCTGGAAGACGCCCGCTCCCTGGCCACGCGCCAGGTGCTCTACACGGTGGTGGCCTCGCAGCCGCAACTGGCCGACGAGTCCCAGTATCCCCGGCGCTTCGTGGACACGGCGCTGGGCGTGATGGCGCTTTTCATTCTGTGGATCGTGGGCGTGCTGGTGACTTACGCCATCAAGGATCACGCCTGACCGGCAAAGGAGGATATCCATCATGCTATCCCTGCTTGCACGCATCCGGCGTCCCCGCCGCGCCGATCGCGACGCCGCCGCCGCAGGCGGCGCGGTTTCCACGCCCGACCGGCTGCAGGCCGCCCTGGCTTCGGCCTCGGCCGACGGCGCCGAGCCCGAACGCGATCTGCTGGAGCGCGCCCGGCGCACGCTGGAAGCGCGCATCCAGGCCGACGATCCGCTGGGCGCGCTGCCCGAGCTGCTGGGCTGCGTGCAGCGCTATCCGCAGACAGAGCTGTTCCAGGTGCTGGTGGCGCGCGCGCTGGAAGCCGCGCACCGGCCCGACGAGAGCCTGGCCGTGTGGCGGGGCATCCACCAGCGCTTTCCCGATTCGTCCGATGCGTTCATCCTGATGCTGCGCAACGTGAAGCGCCAGCTGGGCGTGGACGCGGGGCGCAAGGAGATCGAGCTGTACTTCTCCGGCGGCAGCGTGGCCGCGCGCGACATCCTGCTGGAGGCCAAGAGCTGGGACGAGCTCGGCCTGTCCGAGCAGGCCGAAGCATGCTTTGCGCGGTTGGCCGACGCGCATCCCGGGTTCGAGAACGGCTACGTCGCCTGGGCCAAGTCGTGCACGCGGCGCGGCTACCCGTGGCGCGCCCGCGAGGTGCTCGAGCGCGGCCTGGCCGCCATCGGGCCGTCCGCGCGCAAGCTCTCGCGCCGGCTGGACGAACTCAATACCGACCTGATCGCGCTGCGCCAGCTCGGCGTGCATGGCGGCGACGACGTGCCCGTCAGCATCCTGGTGCTGGAGAAGCTGTTCGAGGAGATCGGACGCCGCCGCAACGCCGAATACGAGCCGCCGGAAGACGGTTTCCTGGGGCCGGTGCTGATGATCAACGGTTCTCTGGGCGCGGGCGGCGCCGAGCGGCAGTTCGTCAACACCGCGGTGGCCTTGCAGACGGCGATCCAGGAAGGCCGGTCCGTCGCGGGCTACCCGGTGCTCGGTCCGGTGCAGGTCGTCTGCCGTTCGCTGCGCAGCCGCGAGGGCGCCGACTTCTTCGAGGCCACGCTCCGGGAGGCCGGCATTCCGGTGTCGGTCTATGCGGACATGCAGCCCTGGGGCGGCTGCGAATACGCGTCGCTGCTCAGCCCGTACCGCGACTATCTGCGCTTCTTGCCCAAGCAGATCGTGGAAGGCACGAGCAAACTCACCGACGCGATACGCACGGCCGCGCCCACGGTGGCGCACATCTGGCAGGACGGCTCCATTTTCGCCACCGCACTGTCGGCGCTGCTGGCCGGCGTGCCGCGCATCGTGCTGTCGGTGCGCACCATGCCGCCCGTGGACCGGCCCGACCGCTACCGCGTGGAGTACGACATCATCTACCGCGCGCTGCTGGGCATGAAGGGCGTGGCGCTCAGCTCCAATTCCGGCTTCGCGGCGCGCCGCTATGCGCAGTGGCTGGACCTGGACGAGCGCAGCATTCCCGTGGTCTACAACGGCCTGGCGCCGCTGCCGGCGGTGCAGGACGACGAGTGCGTGCGGCTGTGGCGCGAGTTCGAGGCGCGCACGCCGCAGGCCGCCTACACGGTCGGCACCGTGATGCGGGTCGACGACAACAAGCGGCCCTTTCTGTGGGTGGAGGCGGCGCATCTGTATTCGCAGTCCAACCCCGACGCGCGCTTCGTGATGGTGGGCGGCGGGCCGCTGCTCGAGCCGGTCAGGGAGTTCGCGCAGCGCCTGGGCATGAGCGACCGCATCCTGTTCACCGGCATTTCGCGGCGCGTGGGCTACTGGCTGTCGCACTTCGACGCCTTCATGCTGCTGTCGCGCTTCGAGGGCCTGCCCAATGTGCTCATCGAGGCGCAGTTCGCCGGCGTGCCCGTGGTGACCACGCTCGCGGGCGGAGCGGGCGAGGCGGTGCAGGAAGGCGTGACGGGCCTGACGCTGCCGGCAGGCGAAGTCGAGGCGCCGGAGGTCGTGCGCGCGCTGGCGCAGATGCGGGACATGCGGCGCAAGGATCCCGACATCGGCAGCAAGGCGCGGGCCTGGGCGCAGGCGCGATTCTCGCTCGAGCAGATGATCGCCTCGACCGTCTCCTGCTATCTCAATTAGACACGGCCGCCGGCCGCCATTCTGGAATGGAGTCATGAACACTAGAGTTTTGCGCTTTACCGCGGTCTTCGCGCTGGCCATGCTGTCGGGCTGCAGCCTGCTGTCGGGTTCCGGGCCCACGCGCTCGGCCATCCTGAGCGGGCCGTCCGACAGCGCCGCGCCCTACCAGGTGGTGGACCTGAGCGCCGCCACCATCGCGCCCTATCTGCTGGACCGCTCCCGCAAGGACGAGGGCGGCACTTCCGACGGCTATGCCGGCAACATCCGCGTGCTGCCGGGCGACGTGCTGCGCATCCTGGTGGCCGACAGCGTAGAAGGCGGACTGTTCGCGCCCCTGGCGGCGGGCGGCACGGTTTTCGAGGCGGTGCGCGTGGATTCGAAGGGCACGATCTCGCTGCCCTATGCCGGGCGGCTGACGGTGCAGGGCAAGTCGCTGCCGGCCATCGAGGAAAGCATCAAGGCCAGCCTGCGCCATACGGCGGCCGTTCAGCCGCAGGTCATGGTGGACCTGGCCGACGACCGCAGCAATTCCGTGCTGGTGGCGGGCGCGGTGCAGCACCCCGGCCGCTTCGGCGGCCTGAAGGCGCCCCTCACGGCGCTGGACGCCATCACGCTGGCCGGCGGCTCCACGCTGCCTTCCTACCAGGCCGACGTGGTCATCCGCCATGGCGCGCAGGTCAGGCGCATTCCGTACTACCAGTTGCTCAATGGGCGCAACGTGCCCGTTGAGCCGCGCTCCGAGCTGGTCGTGGAGCCCAACCTGAAGCGCTTCGTGGCCATGGGCGCGCTCGCCAAGCCCGGTCTGCACGAGCTGCCGTCGAATCGCACCAACCTGCTGGACGCGCTGGGCGTGGCGGGCGGCCTGAACGACCGGGCCGCCGACGCCACCGGCGTCTTCGTGTTCCGGCTGGACGGCAAGTCGGCCGACGGCTCGCCGCATCCGGTGGTGTTCCGCCTGAACATGCGCAACCCCGAATCCATGTTCCTGGCCAAGCAGTTCGAGCTGCTGCCCGAAGACGTGGTCTACGTCAGCAACGCGCCGATGTACGAATGGGAAAAGATCATTACCCCCATCGTGCAGGTGATGATCGTCGGCCAGCGCGTCGAAATGTATTGATTTTCCTTTCAGAGGTATGACATGCCCCACAACATCATGAATCTCTCCGACGTCAAGCTGGCCGTGGTCGGCCTGGGCTACGTGGGCCTGCCGCTGGCCGTGGAGTTCGGCAAGAAGCGGCCGGTCATCGGTTTCGATATCAACACCCGCCGCGTGGACGGGCTGCAGTCGGGATTCGACCAGACCCTGGAAGTCGGCAGGGAAGAGCTGGCCGAGGCCCGGCACCTGAGCTATACGGCCGACCGCCAGGAGCTGGCCAGGGCCAACGTGTACATCGTGACGGTGCCCACGCCCATCGACGAGTACAAGCAGCCGGACCTGACG